>Ga0316212_1000001_pt1 | contig 74013 bp, 100 predicted proteins | sample NRE1metagenome_FD_207799 | JGI IMG/M metagenome (GOLD analysis project Ga0316212, IMG submission 207799) | Spruce roots microbial communities from Maridalen valley, Oslo, Norway - NRE1 | ecosystem: Host-associated > Plants > Roots > Unclassified | place: Norway: Oslo | collected 2017-09-14
TGGACCTGTCGGAGTTGAGCCTGACCCGGCGCGAGATGGGTCAAATATTCTTCCCAAAGGAAGCGCGCGTCGGTGGTGAATAGCGGGCTATCGCTGTCGTATATCGCGGTGTCGAACGACGCGCGGACGCCGGCTAAGAGTCCGCTGTAGTCGTGCTCATGCCGGGACCGTACCTCAGGCGCTAGCGCCTCGACGGCGCTGGCAGCGGGACCAACCTGGGCGGAGGCAGTGGTTGGCTTGTTCTTCGGCTTCCTTCGATTTGGGTGATTTATCATAACAAGGGTCTCCTGCCCCTAAGATCCGCTGAGGCGCACGGTTACTCCAGAAATATCGTCTCAGTTCAACTTGCCGTCGGTCGGTTTGCCGCGGCCAACCTTGCTGAGCGCATCTTCCTTGATCTTGTCGACTGCGCTGCTCGTGACGCTGGCGCCAGGCTGGCGCAGGTGGCGCGGCCTGAGGTCCTCCTGATCATCCGGAGGGTCGGGGATGTCGTCGCCTTCATCGGCCGGTGCCTTGCGGTCGTCCAATAGATCCTCGCGCGCAAATTTCTCGTAGCCGCACATCACGTCGAAATGAAATAAATATTCGTTGCGCTTCACCGGGTCCATCTTGCGCAGCTTCATCACCCAGGCGAACGCGCCCTTATGCAGGTTCTTCCCGCTCACGGCGTCGGCGATCAACTCGCTTTTGCGCGTGCGCGCATTGTCCATCGCCGTGTTCGCATTGGCGACCTTACCTACGAGCGTGTCGTATTCGCCCTTGTTGATTGCGACCGAAGACGTCTGATCGTCAGCCTTCGGCTTATCGGCAGTTTCGGTTTTCTTCGGCATTGCTCACGTGCTCCATCTTGGTTCGAGGCGACCAGCCTGGGTAAGGGGATTGCAATTGGCTGGTCGCCTCGTTCCTTGCTCGCGCTAATGGTGGACCCGAAGGCGCGAACAAACTGATGAATGGGTGCGGGAGAGGTCCACTTCTGCCGCCGATGGGCCGATGGAATCAGGCCCCCGTCGCCTAATGGACGCTATCGCGGTGAAAATCAACTGGGGAGTTTTAGCGGTAAAAACTCTGAGGATACTGCAGAGCAGAGTCAGTAAGGGGGCGCTCTTAGGCGCCCCTTCCTCTGAGCCAATGCTCATCCCAACGGAGCCGCGCGCGAGCCGCTCGTACCCAATTCTACGGAACCGTGTCAATGGGTACGAAAACTCGGTACGGGCCGGGTACGGGGCGGATACGCGGGTACGCGGAACTGGCTATGACATTGATTCCAAAGAAGAACAATTTTTCGTACCCGCCACCACTTCAGACCAAGAAAAATATTCTCAGTTTTCCCCGTTATCCCCTGCCGGCTCAAAAATAAAGCTGGCGTATCCTCAACTGTGAGTATACATCAGCGCCAGGCGACTCGCTTCCGAGCCTCGCCACATCAGGAGCATCAGACCATGAAGTCAGGCCTCACCCTCGTCCAACTCGCCCAGGAAATCGAACGCCGCGCCAACGCGAAGAAGGACATCGTCGCCAACACCAGTAAGACCACGTTCGCCGCGACCGGCGACGAGAAGAACGCGAATTTCCGGCTGCAAGCCGGCGGCCTCGACTTCGGCGTCAACGACATCGCCCACTCCCAGGTGGCGACCCACACCGAGATCCCGAAGGCTTACTACGACAAGATGCGCTCAGCGGCGCCGGCGCTACTGTCCGACAACGTCAACTGCTGGTTCCAGAAATATCCGTCTCCCCGCATGATCCGAACCCTCGACGGCAATGCGCGGGCCTTCCTATCCGACAAGTACCGGCCGCTGGAGAACGAGGACCTCGCCGAGGCCGTCATCCCGCCGCTCATGGAGCTCGGCCTCGACGTCATGTCCTCGCAGATCACCGACCGCAAGCTGTACATCAAGTGCGTCCACCCGAAAGTGACCCGCGAGCTCAAGGCGCTCGGTGGCAAGTTCGGTGACGGGCAGCACAACATCGTCCGCTGTCTCGCGCCGGCGATCACGATCAGCAACAGCGAGGTGGGCGAAGGCGCCTTGTCAATCCTCGGCGGCGTCTACGACCGCTTCTGCAGCAACCTCGCCTCGTTCGGCGAGCGGTCGACGCGCAAGTACCATGTCGGCGGGAAGCACGAGCTCGGCGGAGAGGACGCCTACGCGATGCTGTCGGACCAGACCCGGCGCATCACCGACGCGGCGCTGTGGGCCCAGGTCGGCGACATCGTGCGCGGAGCGTTCAACGAGGCAAACTTCGCCGCGCTGTGCGACAAGATCGCTGAGACTGCTACTCACAAGATCGAGGGCGACGTCGTCAAGGTAGTCGAACTCGCCAGCAAGCGCTTCCGGCTGAACGAGGCCGAAGGTAGTTCGGTTCTGAGGCAGTTGATCGAGGGCGCCGACCTGTCTCGCTTCGGGCTCTACAACGCGATCACGCGCGCGTCGCAGGACATCACGGATTACGATCGAGCGACGGAGCTCGAGCGCATGGGCGCGCAGGTCATCGAACTGCCGGCCGGCGAGTGGAAGCAGCTGGCTGCTGCTGCCTAGCGCCATGGTCGAGAAGATAGGACAGAAAGAGCTGCGCCTTCGAGAGTTGGCGCAGCAGACTCGCAGGGCGAAGAACGTCCGCGCGAAGGCTGTGCCCGACCTAAGTGTTCTCTATGAACTCAGGGAGAAGGTCGCGAAGGTCTCGCCCAAGAAGCCAAAGAAGAAGCATGCCAAGAAGAAATGGACGCGGCGATGACGCCTGACGACAAGGACCTTCTGTTCCTGCTCGGCCGCATGGTTCTGCGAAACAGCGGCGTGCGCGTGACAGCGGTAGAGGAGCGCCAGATCAGGCAGTGCATCCGCCGCTCCGAGATGGAGGAAGACCGCGTCAGGGACGAGGTCAGGACCGAGATCGCGATACGGTTTTCGAAGCAGAAGAGGACGCTATGACGACGGAAGCAGATATCCTGTACCAAAATGGCGATCACTGGATTGCGAGGGAGGGAAAGTGTTTTCGCGTCTACCGCGATGGTACTACTCACGCGACGCTTACTGACAGCATCGGAGTATCCCTCCCCAATGCATTCGATCGGGCAAAGGCCTGCGCCGATCGTCGCGAGGAAACTCAATCACAGCAAAAATCCTTTCGACGGCCATGACGCATCGTTGGGCCGAACCAGTCTATATCGACCACACTACAACGCTGCGCGCTTGCAAGAAGTGCCCGATCACGAAGGTGTCGCGCCATGAGCCAGACAACGACCCGCCCCACTGGTTCGAGTGGGAGCGCGACGGCAACAGATTTCAATCGACCAAAACCCCAGCCTGTGAGGAAAGCACCATGGCCAAGAAACCCGAAGCACCCAAGAAATCGGACATTCGATTAATAGAACTCCGCGCCGAAAATTTTAAAAAACTGTCCGCCATCAGCATCTCGCCAACTGGCGGCCTGTTCGAGATCGCCGGCGCCAACGAACAGGGCAAGTCGAGCGTGCTCGACGCGTTCATGGCCGCGATCGGCGGCCCGACGTACTTCCCGCCTGAGCCCATCCGCCGCGGCGAGGAACAGAGCCTGCTGCAGGTCAACCTCGGCGACCTGGTGGTGGTGAGGCGGATTTGGCATCGGGACGGCGGCGGGGTGAACCAGGAGGTGATCATCCAGTGGGCCGACGGTCGCCGGCCAGCGAAGCCGCAGACCGTGCTGAACGAACTCCGCGGCTCGCCGATCGCGGATGATCCGGTGGCGTTCGCTCGGCTGAAGCCAAAGGATCGCCTCGACCTGCTGAAGAAGCTGGTCCCAGACGTCGATTTCGACGACCTCGCGAAGCAGCGCCAGGAGCTTTTTGACGCTCGCACCATCGTCGGCCGCGATCACGACAAGGCGAAGGCGGTGGTCGAGACGATGCCGGTGGAGAAGACCGGCGACGTCACCCCGCGGAACATAGCCGAGCTCGCCACCAAGCTGCAGGAGGCGAACGACGCCAACGCTATGCGTGAGCGCCAGTTCGCCGGGCGCGAGCTGGCGTCCGACACGATCGCCGACCTCCGCGACCAGGCCGACCGGCTTATCGCCCAGGCGGCTGCTAAGAACCTCGAGGCGAACGAGCTTGAGAAGAAGCTGAGGGCCGCCCAGCCGCTGCCGGACATCGTCGACGTGCGGCCACTGCAGGCCATGATCGCCAGCGCCGAGGAGTGGAACGAGAAGGCGCGCAAGGCCAAGGAGCGCGCTGAGAAGATCAAGGAGCGAGATGCTCTATCCGTCGCCTATGATGACCTGAGCGCCGAGATTGACGCGCTGGACGAGCAGAAGAAAACGGCTATCGCCGGCGCGAAGCTGCCGGTCCCGGGCCTCGGGTTCGGCGAGAACGACATCACGCTGGACGGCCTGCCGTTCGAGCAGGCCTCGTCCGCGCGCCGGATCCGCGTCGCGACCGCGCTGCTGATGGCGCTCAAGCCGGACATCAAGGTGCTGCTGGTGCGCGAGGGATCGCTTCTCGACGAGGGGATGCGCGAGGCACTGCACGAGGAGGCGGTTAAAAATGACTTTATTGTGCTCTTTGAGACTGTCGGAAAGGATCTAGGTGGTACGGAAGGTGTCATAATTAGTGACGGAGAAATCTTGTGAGTATGTCCTCTATGTCGTGCCCTACCTGTGGGATAGCGTTTACTTTCAAAACATATCTACGACGGCCACGTAAGTTCTGTAGTCACAGATGCTCACTTGTGAGACGAGCTACTTTTCTTCCAGACGAAGATAGGTTTTGGAGTCGAGTTACTAAGGGTTCAGACACGGAATGCTGGATTTGGTCAGCAGGATGCGAAGGACAAGGCTATGGATGCTTTCCCTGTAATGGTAGAAATTGGAAGGCCCATAGGTATGCGTGGGAATTAAAAAACGGGCCAATTCCAAGAGGAAAATGCGTACTCCATAGGTGTGACAATCCTCCGTGCGTAAATGAAAAACATTTGTTTCTTGGTACCAAGAAGATGAACACCCAAGACATGATTGCCAAAGGTCGCGGTGGTTGGAAAAATGGAACAGAGTGGCAAAGCACTCACGCAGGTAAATCGCCAAAAGGCGAACTCAACAGACATGCAAAACTTACTTACACTGATGTGGTTGCAATACGGCAATTAGCCGCGTTGCTTGGGCCGACAACTCGGATTGTCGCACTTCAGTACAAACTTCACCCAGACACAGTGCGAGCAATCGTGAAAAGAAAACTATGGAGCCATCTGCCATGACACAGAACTACGACAGCGACGACGTCCTGCTGCCGCCTTGGGCGGACAGGCTAGCGCACGGAGACTATAGGGTCGTCGGCGCCATGCTGCCGACCAGGGACGGCAGGAAGATGGGCAACGCGACCCTGCTTCTGTGGACGTTGAGCAAGTCAGGGGACGCCGCCGTCGCCACCATTCGGACCGACGCCGGCAACGAGGTTAGGATGACGGAGCGAGAGCTTGAGGATCAGTTCTGGCCGCCGACGTGGTTGCGCAAGAAAGACGGAGTGGAAGGCGCGCGCGACTTCATCCCGTACTCGGAGATCGCCAAGAATCTCGTCGATAATGGCGGCAACCAGGGGCAGGCGATCATGTCGATCGCCGAGAGCCTGAAGCGCATCGCTGACATGGGGCCAGCCTTAGGCGAAGTCGGATGGCACCTAAAACGCATCGCTGACGTCATCGACCCGGTGGACAAGTCCCGCGGCGATTTCTTCCAGCAGGCTAACGAATGGTTCCATACCTGGCTTGGCGTGTGGAGAGACCGGTGAACATCGTGTGCACAAGCAAAGATGTCGATTGTTCTGTGCTGGCGACTCAGGCTTATGCAGCGGCTTCACAGGAGGCCGCAATGCCCGATACTCCGAACGATATCGCTTTAGCGCTCGCCGACGCATTGCCGCGGAGCGCTCGGCGCCGCGACGAGATCATCGCTGTGGGTATCCTGGCGACGGCGCTCATTGCAGGTTCTGCGCCTGATGGTCGCGCCGAACTGGTCGAGGAGTTCTGCGCGATCCTGCGCGAGAGCGTGGCGGGGGAATTGAACTGATGAAGATCATACGGATGCATGGCTGCAGTTTAGCCGATGAGGAATTTACTCTGGATCCGGAGATCTGGGGCGACGAGATCAGCTGGAATATTACCAGAATCCAGCGCGACGCAATCTCAGGTATACTGGGGCCGCCAGAGATGATCTCAATCAGCCGCCTTCCACCGATGGGACCACAGCACGAGGCTAACATCGACAGAAAGAAGGTAAGCCAGATGCTGGCCGCGCACGCATCCTGCGCGGACGGCTATCTGTCTCCACTGAATATCCCAGTTCTCCAGATAATCTTTGAGCACCACGGCAAACTTCACCGCATTCCGGTTGACGGCAATCATCGCCTCTATGCGCTGATGCAACTTGGTCTGGTGACCTTCGACGCCTACCAAGTCTCGGCCCAGACTGAGCATCGCTACAGGATCACGATGGAACAGATCGATGCCTGATCTGACCGAGGAGCAGAGGATAGCCATGGCCCGCCAGATCGCGCTGGCCCTGCACAAGATGATGGCCGGCGTCCCCGAGAACGTCATGATGGAAGCATCGATTATGCTGCTGAAATCACTGTTCATCGCGGGTGTAAAGCCCGAGTACCGACTTAGCTTGTTCAACTCGGTCACCAAGAAGATGCGCGACGAGATCAAGACCTACGGCAAAGCAGAGGAGAAGCAGCAATGAAGCTCGTCACCAACCAGGAGATCGGCGACCTGATCAGGGAGCGGCGCACCGCCGCCAACATGACGCAGGAGCAGCTCGGCAAGAAGCTGAGACTCACGTTCCAGATGGTCGGAAAGTACGAGACGGGCAAGAGCACGATCACTGCTACGCGACTCGTCCAGGTCGCCTCGGCGCTCGGCGTGCGCGCCGTCGACCTGCTGCCGGCGAGGGTACGGTGAGGCGCCGGACCGCCCTCGACCTTGCCTGTCACCACCCGGCCCTGACATTGATCGCCGATGCCTTATCCCGGCGGGGAGATAATGAAGGCGTCGCCGAGGCGCGGGCACTCGCGATCACCGAACTGCTGATCGACGCCGGCCACATCAGGCGCGAGGATGCCCTACGAGAGGCGCGCAAGCATCCGGCCTCCAGGGTCCGGACTGTGAAGTCAATAGCGAATAATAGCTGGCGCTGACTCAACTATTGTTATAGGACGCCAAACTTAACCATTTGGAGGAAAGCCACATGACAAAGAAGCCACTCACCGGAACAATGCTCAGCCCCGCCGTAGCATCAGCCTATGCTTCGGCTGGTACGGCTGCCAAGACAGTCCAGGCGCCGATGATCAGGCAGGACCCGCAGAAACTGACCCTGCTGCCTGACGGGATCTACATCGGCCTATCGTCGGAGCGCTATCACGCTGACCCAGCGCTCGGATCGTCCAACATCCGCGATCTGCGGAAGGGCGCCAACCTCTACTGGCACAAGTCGCGGATGAACCCGAACCGGCCGAAGGACAAGAAGACGCCGTCCAAGATCCTCGGCACGGCGGTGCATCGCCTGCTGCTCGACGGGATGGACGCATACGAAGCCGACTTTGTGCGCGGCCCCTACGGGCCGGACGATGACCTGTCGCCCGGCGATAAGTCCTCGCTGACCAAAGCCGCAAAGGCAAAGCTGCTGCAGGGCCAGGAACTCCTATCGCAGGAGGACTTCGACTTCGTGCTCGGCTGCAAGGACGTCCTCGACCGCGATCCTGACCTGCAGGGCTGCCTCGACAATGGCCTGAGCGAGGTCTCGATCTTCTGGACCAGGAAGGACCTGGTCCGCTGCAAGGCCCGCCTGGACAAGTTGAAGATCCGCGGCATCGGCGATCTCAAGACGATCGCCAACGAGCGTGAGCGACCGCTCGACCAGGCCTGTTTGCTCGACATCGGGACCTATCGCTATGACATCCCGGTGGCGCACTACAGCGAAGGGCGCCGGCGAATGGCTGGATTCCTCGATCGAGGAAAAGTTTTCACTGAGGATGGTGAGGAACTGCTGGCTGCTGATTTTCCTCAGGGAAGGGAAGTTCTAGATTTCTTGTATAAGTGCGCGGCCGAGGACCACTTCGGCTTCCAGCTCGTCTTCATCCCTAAGCAGGGCGCCCCCGACGCATGGTCATGCACCATCACGCCGGTGATCGAGAACCCGATCTACGCCGAGGCCTGCGTCGACATCGAGGCGGCGATCGACGTCTACAAGGCCGCGCTGGCCAAGTACGGGACGAGCCGGTGGCTCCCTGGTCATTCCGTCGAGGAGGTCACGCCGGATATGCTGCCGTTCGGGTTCGGCAAGCGGCGTCCGGCAGGAGTGCGTTAAAAAAGGGATGGATGACCGGCGCAAATCAGTGTATACCGATAGTTGAGTAGGCTACACACAGCGGAGGAAAGACGCCATGTGGATAATGCTATCAGACTGTTTTCTATCGGTGGTTAGTAAGGACTGCGCCCGCGACGAAGTCATGATCCGGGCGAGGCGCAAGGGAGACATCGAGAAGATATTCCCTAACGCTAAGGTGAGTCGGTATACCAAGTCCGACTATCTGTACCGCGCCGCGGTCAAGCGTGAATACCTGAAAGCCGCCCTCTGCGGCGAAGTCGATCGAATCAACTACGACAACTTCAAGAGCAGCGTCACGGACACGCCGCTTCACAACGCCTATCTGCGCGTCTGGACCGCCATGTCGACGTTGCAGGAGGTTCGCCCTTACAGCGACGGCAATCCTGCACTCGATTTCGATCAGGACGATCTAGGATTGTTGGGGGAGGGCAAAGCTGCCAAGGGCTGGCGCAGCACTTCACAAGTGTCGAAAAAACGAAGGGGGAAGAAGACATGAAGCTGGATCGCAACATCAACGGAAACGGCTCCGGAAAATACGGACTGATCAAGAACCGACGGCTTGCGCAAATTCGCGCGTGGGATGGCGGCGACGGCGAAATCGCCGATCAGCAAGCCGTCGAAGATGCCCTCTCGCTTCTTGAGTGCGTTGGCTTGGTGGAGTGGGGTTACCCGAATACGGAGTCCGAGTTCTTCGTGATCAAGCTGCGCGACAGATTCGCTCACTCAGCTCTTACTGCTTACGTCATCACGGCCAGCTTCGCCGACCCTGAATATGCAAAAGACGTGCGCGAACTGGCGGATCGTTCCGGTCTGTACAGCAGCTTCTGCAAGATACCCGATTAGTTCCCTTCTCGATGGGGAGGCCGAGGGAGGCGGGCGCCTGATTAGGCCCAGGCATTCGAGAGCACCGCGCTCCAACGTTTCTTAACCGGAGGAAAGCCATGAACGACCGACACCCGAACGCGCCAGGACATGATCCACAGACCGGCGAGATCGACGACGAGGCTGTCATCGGCGAGATCATCGATCCGATGGGGACCGGCGTCCTCGCGACGCTGCACCGCGTGGAGATCGACCAGCAGATCGCGACAGCGAAGGCATATCCGCGCAACGTCACGAAGATCAAGCAGGAGCTCACCGCCCTCGTCACGATGGACGAGGACACGGCGGACGATTGCATCTACGCGTTGCCGCGCGGCAAGAAGCACATCAAGGGGCCGAGCGCGCGGTTCGCCGACGCGCTGATCAGTTTCTGGGGCAACGCCCGATCGGGCGCCTTCATCACCCAGGTCGATCGCGAGAACAAGTTCGTCGAGGCCATTGGGTCGTTCCAGGACGTCGAGCGTAACGTCATCCGGCAGCGGCGCGTGCGCCGGCCGATCAGCAGCCACGACGGCAGGCTGTACAACGCCGACATGATCAATATGACCGGCAACGCGGCGTGCGTGATCGCCGAGCGCAACGCGATCCTGAACGGGATCCCGAAGTCGCTTTGGGGGCCGGCCTACGAGCAGGCGTTCGCGCTGGTCGCCGGTACGGTCAAGACGCTGGACGAGAAATTGAAGCGGGCCGAGAAGCACTTCGGCGCCATGGGCATCAGTATGGACCAGGTCCTCGAGAAGCTGCAGCGGACCGACCTGACTAAGGTCATCCCGGACGACATCGTGACCATGAGGGGGATGCTCACCGCGCTGAAGACCGGCGAGGAAACGGTCGAGACGATCTTCGGCCGAGGCGCCGGCCAGGCGCAGCACGAGACCGTCCAGAATCCGCTTAAGGATGACCCGATCAGCACCGGATTAAAGACGGTCGACCGTATCAACCATGATGCTGGCATTAAGCAGGTCGACCCCCCGGCAGATATCTCCGAAAAACTGGCCGAAAGGTCCGAAACGGCCTCAAATGAGGCGGCAAAAACTGACATGGGCTCCCAAGGCTCAGAGAAGCCCGCTGAGCAGGGTCAGACCGAGTCCGCTGTCAATGGCCAGTCCTCCCAAACCACCGCACGGTCGCCCGCGGCTGGCCAGCAGGCATCGCCCTACGAGCAGACCGCCGACGGCTACACCGGCTACATGCACGACCAGTTCGACAAGGCGACCAGCAAGGCGGCCATCAAGGAGACATGGGCGTCAACCCGGGACGACCGCATGGCCCTGCTCAACGCCGAGGAACTCGGCGAGCTTGAGAAGGACCGCGACGCCGCGCTGAAGCGGATCGACCTCAAGAAGGGCGGAGGGGTGTGATGCTGTACCGCCATAAGGGACGCGGAACGACCTACCGCGTGCTGCACGAGGACGCGATGATGCAATGCTCGAAGGTGCGCGAGCTCGATGACGAGCCGGTGGTAGTCTACCAGAATGTGGTCGACGGCTCCGTCGGAGTTCGGCCTGTCGCAGAGTTCTATGACGGTCGTTTTGAGGCGATGACGCCAAATCCGCCTTCTGAAGTCGAAGTTGACGCCTGCGACGAGCATCGCAGCTACCTGCATGACCACGAGCGGATCCCAGTCGTCGAACCAGAAGATGACGGTCCAGGGGCAGGATGGACTTCTGCCAATCCGCAGCCAGATGGCGTGGAACCGAAGTCAGAGGGCAGATGGAGGGGTAGAACCACATGATCGCGTTTTCTGAACCGGATCGCGCGCATCAGCGCGAGCATCTGATCGCCGCCCGCGGCGCCGAGTACCGCGCCGGCTTCATGAGTGAGGCGCAGTTCTACGCCTACCTGTTCTCGATGGGAAAACGCGGCGAGGACATCACTCGCACGATGCGCGAGTACGACCCGCCGACGCGGCGATCGTGGGAGGACTGTCGCATGGATGAGAGCCGGAAGTGGCTGAAGGATTATCGAAATGGCAGGTGAGCTCTACATCGCTGGCGAGAATATTCCGGCCGGGCATGACGTGGTCGTGCGACATGGGGTCCTAAGTTTTGGATACAGGGTCGTCGACGGCGTCGGGCCTATCGGGAGAGGCTTGCGCGGACCTACCATCGGCGTCGCCGTTGAGAGCCTGCGCGAGGGTTTCAAGATCCTCGTTCGCGATGGCGAAGCTTCCGAGGACGATGCCTAATGAACTTCAAACCTCAGAGAACTAAGTTCTTCTGCGGCCGCGCGATCGATGGCCCTTTCGAGGGCGACTGGATTGAGAGCGACAGCGCCTACCGTTCTTCATGAAGCAGATGAGCGGCCGCAAGCCGATCCCCGAGGACCTGATGGTCCGGCAGTTCCCGAGGACAGACTGATGGGTTGGCGATTGGCTTCTGAAGATGAACTTCCCGACAGCTTTCGAGATCCTTGCTGCAAGAAATTTCTGTTTGTCTGCAGCAACGGCTGGGAGGGAGACGTTTCGATCGGATCGGCTTTCTGGCACAAGCCGAGAAGATATCCGAAGTGCTTCCCGGTTCATGAAGGCGACTCGGTCTGCACCATTGTCTTACTTCGCGAGGAACAGCCATGACTTACAGATGCGTGGATCTCGAAACGACCGGACTTCACGACGACGTGCCGACCGGCATCGTCGAGGCAGGCTGGTGCGACGTGCGCTATGACATCATTCATGATCCATTGTCCTATCTGGTTAACTGCGAAATCCCGGTGTCGATCGGCGCGCGAGCGGTCCACCACATCAGCGACGCGATGGTCGCCGGCGCCATCGCCCCAGATCAAGCTGCCGCTAGGATGATGGACGGCATGACCGAGGACGACTTCTTCTGCGCCCATAATATTGACCACGAACGTAAGTACTTCGGTGGCGGTGCCCTTCCTTGGATCTGTACCTACAAGACGTCGCTGCGCATCTGGCCAGACGCACCGGGCCACAAGCTGATGGAGCTCGCCTACCACCTGAAGATCGACGAGGCCGAGGACTTCGACCTCGGTCTGGCCCTCCCGCTGCACCGAGCGGCGGGCGACGCCTACGTGTGTGCGCACCTGCTACGCCGGATCCTGAAGGAGGGCGTCAAGATCGAACAACTCGTCCGGTGGTCGAGCGGGCCCGCGCTGGTCTACATGTGCTTCCTACGCAAACACAAAGGCAAACCGTGGTCTCAAGTGGCTCGCGAAGATCGTTCCTATCTCGAATGGATCATCTCGGACAAATGCGACCTCAAGGACCGCGACATTCTCGCGACCGTGAAGTACTGGCTCAAGCAGACCGCACCGCAACCCTCCGGAGGAAACTGATTCCAATGACCAAGACTGCCGCGCTGAAGAAGACCGACCTTCAATCCTTTCCCTGCCCGATCGTGGCCATGACCGCTGCGTCCCAACTGCGCTATGCGGCCGAGGCGCCCCCCGAGCTCGCCCTCCAGGTTCGCAAGAGCGACGACAGCGAAGGCCTCGGTGACCTCGAGGCGTCCGTGCGCGCGCACGGCGTGATCGTGCCGCTCGTGGTGGTCTCGCACAACGGGGCATTCTACGTGAGCGCCGGCAATCGTCGTTTGAAGGTCATCCGCAAGATATACGGCGACATCGACGTGCACCTGCCGACCGTCAACTCTGTCGATTTCCGCGGCGACCCGCGCGAAATCGCGATGGCGACCAACGTGTCGCTGCCGCCGCACCCCGTCGACCGCTACGAGGTGATCGCGTCGCTCGTAAAGGAGGGCATGACGCCGGCGGATGCGCAGCTTCGGTTTGGCATGACGCCGCGCTACTTCGCGCAGGTCATGAGGCTGGGTTCGCTTTCCCCGACGATCCGTGACCACTACCGCGCCGGCCGGATCGACGGCAAGACGGCGCAAGCCTTCACGCTGTCGAGCGATCCGAAGGAGCAGGATAGCGTCTTCAATGCCATCGCCAAGAGTGCGTACAAGGGTTTCGTCAACGCCCATGACGTCACCAGCAAGCTCGTCGGCGCGAAGCAGCACGACGTAGGACGGCTGGTCGCCTTCGTAGGCGTTGAGACGTGCCGGAAGGCGAAGATCCTCAAGCAGGAAGACCTATTCGCCAACAACCACACCGTGACGAGCGTCGGCGACCTGAGGAAGCTGGTCGACGCCAAGATGCAGGCGAAGTGCGAGGAGCTTCGTAAAGCAGGCTGGGCATGGGCCTTCGACGAGGACCACGTTCCCGGCAACAAGTGGTCGTACTCACTGCTGCCTTCCTCCGCCGCGACCAAGCCGACCGCCTCGGAGCAGCAGTTGCTGGCGCAGATCGAAGCCGAGGTTCGCAAGAATGACAACGCTGACGAGTTCGATTCCGATCTCGACGACAAGCTCACGGCCGATCGGGACGAGATCAACGAAGGGATCCGTAACCGCACCTATACCGAAGCACAGCGCGCGAAGGCTGGCTGCTTCTTAAGGATCAACCCAGACGGCTCACTGTCGATCGAGCGCGGCCGGGTGAGGCCCGAGGACGCGAAGAAGGTTGCAGCATCGGAGAGGCCGAAGAAGGATGCGAAGAAGAAGGCTGCCGCAAAGTCCGGCGAGGCTGCGGTTACGCAGGCCCTGGCCGGAAGGATGACGGAGAACCTGCAGAAGGCCGTCGCCTCCGTCCTGGTGCGCGAGCCGGCGATCGCCGCGGCCGCGATCATCGCCGCGTGCGCCAGTGATGGCGCTACGCTCGATATCAAGGTCGGCGGGGGCTCACACAAGAAGCCTGCGTCGTTCGAGAGCGTATTCGCCGGCGCGGTCAAGACGACGTCGGCCGAGCTCCTGATGATGCTAGCGCAGGTCGCCGGCCACGCGCTCGATATCACCAGCAGCAATCCCGATAGGATGCCCCTCGATGACAAGGGGACCGCGGCGCTTCTCAACGCGCTGCCGCCGACCAAGCTCAACAAGGCGATCAGGGACAGCTTCGACGCAAAGGACTACTTCGGCGGGATAAGCATCGCGGCGATCACCGACGCAGTGCGCGAAGCCATGGGTGACGACCACGCCCGCCTCGTATCGAAGCACGGCAAGGCCGACGCGGCGAAGTACGCGGCCGCCAACGTCCCGGCGACAGGCTGGCTGCCGAAGCACCTGAGAACCGCGCATTACGATGGGCCGGCCAAGGCTGACCCGAGTCCCAAGGTCAAGGCCATTCCTGCCAAGAAGGCGACAAAGAAACCGATGGCCAAGAAAGCAGCGAAGCGCTAATGAGCTGCTTCGCTCGATGGAGGAAAGACGTCGATGCTTGATAGACATTATCCGCTAATCTGGCCGCACGATGAGCCTCGGACCCCGGCATACGAACGTCGACAGTCGTCCCATTTCGATGTCGGCCAAGTCAGGACCCATCGGGATATCGACGATGCACTCAGGAAATTAGAGGCGACCAATCCGATCCTGTGCTCGAATATGCCCGTCCGATCGCGCGACGCCATGAACAAGTGGAAGGACGACCCGGGTGCTGCGCTCTACTTCAAGATCGGACCGCGCAGTATATCGATTTGCTGTGACCTCTACGCCAGGCCCGACGACAACGTTCGGGCGGTCTACAAGATCATCGAGGCGATGCGCACAATCGAGCGCTATGGCGGACGCGCTCTCTCCCAGAAGGCGTTCACGGGCTTCGTGGCATTGCCGCCCCCGCCCGACGTCTGGAAGATGCTGGGCCTCAGCAAGGGGATCGCCGAGGCACTGAACGAACGGATGCGCCGCGAGTACGTGATGGACGGGTTCCGCGACCGGGTGAAGGACGGCCACGCCAACGGCGCGGACATGGCCGCACTGGTCGAGGCGCGCGATGAGGCTCTCAAACAGATGGGGATAGCATCATGAAGATCGACCAGTTCCCCGATACCGATCATGTCGCAAACGTGTGCCTGCTTCGATGCGGCGCAGCAGAATGCCGATATCTCTCGTTCGTTGGTGGCAGTCTTGCCACAGGCTATCAATATTCCTGCGAGAAGAAATCGACACTGAAGAATGCATGCGATCGCAACGCGGGCCAGCGTGGTTACGGCCTTGGCGACAATTGCGACGGTTTGGACTGGAGATAAAGTTCGGGGAGTGCGCCGGCGGTGGCTTTCCTCCGGCGTCGGTGATCTCCCTGAAGGGGGCGGCTGGAGGGTTCATAACCCGACCCAGCCGCCCTTGCTAAAGTTTCAACGGAGACGAAGTCGATGACCTACAGCGGCCGCGGAATCTACCACTGCGACACTTGTCCTGAACATATCGACACCGAGGAGCAGGACTTCGGCGCATGCCTCGCCGCCCTGAAGCAAAAGGGATGGCGAACCTACAAGGGTCCGGACGGATTGTGGGCTCATAGTTGCCCGAGTTGCACCGAGGACTTCGCAAAAGAGAAACGCCGGCAATGAGTCTAACTGAAGGGAAGAAGCTCCGGGGTTGGGCAATTCGAGCCCGCATTATCACCTGTTCCTGGTGTGGCGATCCAGTCGTGCCCAACGGTCCTAGGATGCGGATCATTCAATCCGAGACGATCAGGTGCAGCGGCAAATGGATCGCCCACTTCCATCCGGACTGCGGAGACGCATTGCTAGATTATTGCGAGGTTCGCGGCATGGACGGACTGCGGAGATCGGAGCAGAGGCGATGAGTTTTATGATTGATGATGAGAATGGCATCGTTCAAACCGTTCACCTTTTCTCTGCGCTTCAAATCGATATTCACGAGCGCAATCGAAAGTGGTGGTACGATCAAGAAGGCATTAAGCTTGACCGCAATAAGGGCGAGCTTTTGGCGTTGGTTCACTCGGAAATATCTGAATGTTTGGAAGGCGTCAGAAAAAACTGCATGGACGATCATTTGCCAAATCGCAAGATGGAGGAAGTTGAACTAGCCGATGCCGTCATCCGAATCTTGGATTATGCGGAGGCATTCTCGCTGAATGTCGGGGCTGCATTAATTGAAAAGTTGAGGTTCAACGAAACGCGTGAAGATCACAAGATTGAGGCGCGCGAAAAAGCAAACGGAAAGAAGTTCTAGCCATGACCGACCCCACCGAAGCGATCAGCGAGGCCAGAGAGCAAATTTTGGCTGGAATTAGCAAATATGAAATGGCCGAGCGCGGCTATACAGTTCCGATCGAATTCCACGCCGCCGCGCGAAATGCGATCTCGCCCTGGTGCTTCACGATAAGGGCGTCGACAACTCGGCGATCGCCGAGCGCCTCGGGATCAAGTCCTACCACGTAAATTCGTACTTAGAAGCTGGCCGGAAGCGACGCGCAGCACGGCAGAAGGCGAAGCATGAAACTGGGACCTAAGCCGGGCTTCGATTGGGCGCACGTCACATGGGGAAAGCCGGACTCCGTGCGCTCTGCGCTTTGTTCGTACTGTTCGGCCGGTATCAACGATGACAGCGTCCCGCTGATCTTGTGCCGCGGCGACGACTACGTCGCGCAGTTCTGCGATTCGTGTCAGTCAACTTGGTGGGGGATAACGAGCCATGGATGACATCACCACAATCACCGCGCCAGTCACCGACGACGAGTTCACCGCGATCGTCGAGAGGCTGCAGAACAGCATCAGAACGTGGAAAGGCAACGAGACCTACCGCAGATCTCTTGAAGCCGAACTCCACATGATCCACCAGTTCAGGCGACTCGACCTCGGCGTGCGCGCGATCAGGCGCGCGACGGTCACCGGCAGCGTGTGCGACGACGTCGCGTGGTTCGACACCATTACCACGCTATTCGATTATTGTTCGACCCTGCTGGGCGACGATGTGGACGTAGGCGCGTTGGTCGCTGCCTATCCGCACCCATCGCGGCGGCCAAAGACTCAAGCGACGCCACCGAAAAGGAGGAGGACAGCACCATGAGCAACAGCAACACCGGCACCCATTACGAGTTTCGCGCCATCGTCCGGAAGGTCGAGGAGAGGTTCGCGAGGTCCTACGACGCCAAGAAACTTGGCGAGGCCAATGTCGAGTCGCAGGCCGAGTACACGACCACGAGCACCGGCTGGTGGGTGCTCCTCGAAGGGTGGCCCGTCGCGATGCGGTTCGGCAACCTCAAGCCCCTCGTCAAGGAGGGGGACACCATGTGCATCGTCATGCACGTCATCACCCTGGTCGGCGCCAATGCGCCGGCTGCAACCTGAGGAGACCACATGCGAACAACCACCATTGCCGCGGCCTACGTCCTGACCAGACTCGTGCTCGGCATATCTCCGGCGCACGCCGTCGACTTCTCACAGCCGCTCAAGCAGATCGACGGCAAGGAGTTCTCCGACCACGCGACCCTGGGGACCGTCTGCGAGGCGGCGCTCGGCGCCGACTACCCCGACGAGCGGCAGCAGGGGGCGACGCCCGCCCTCTCGACTGAGAAGTACCGCAGGTTCCTCCTGGCCGTGAAGATCCACGACCATCCTGTTGACCCCGCCCTCTCGGTCGAGGAAATCGCGACGATCAAGACTTTGGTGGGGAAAGCCTACCCTCCGAACATCATGGGGCCGGCCTGGATCCTGCTGGACCCGCCGAAGAACGGGATCGATAAGCCTTGAAATGACGAAACCATTGGCCATCGATCTTTATTGCGGCTTGGGTGGATGGTCGGAAGGCCTCCTCGCCGAGGGATACGATGTGATCGGATTCGACATCGAACAACACGTCTATGGCGAGCACCGCTATCCGGCCCAGCTCGTCGTGCAGGATGTTCTGACGCTGCACGGATCGCAGTTCCGCGGTGCTGATCTGATCGTGGCCTCGCCACCGTGCCAGGAATTTTCGTACATGGCGATGCCCTGGAGCCGCGGGAAGGCCAAGGCTGCCGCGATCCGCGCCGATGCCTCGGGCCAAGCGCTCGCCGACCTGACCCGGCTGTTCGACGCCTGCTTCCGCCTCCAGCGCGAAGCCTGCGCCGCAGCGGGTCGGCCTATCCCGATGGTGGTCGAAAACGTGCGCGGTGCCCAGCCTTGGGTTGGCCGGGCTCGGTGGCAATTTGGACCATTTGCCTTATGGGGCGATGTTCCGGCGCTTATGCCGATCACGCTGAAGGCCAGCAAGGTTCCCGGCTTCCGCTTCGATGGCGGTGGCAAGAGCTTTCAATCGGCTTCCGTCAAACGATCGTCCCGCTGTGACTGCCAGCATCCAGAGACCACGCCCAGCGGCATCAAAGGCGGCGAGGCCAGGAAGGTTGGCGGGGGTTGGTTCGGCGTCGGCAACGATCGATCACCGATGCGACAGCACTCGTCCAAGTCGTCCGCCCGCAAGATGGCCTCTGCCATGATCGCCAAGATCCCTCTGCCGCTGAGCCAGCATATCGCCAGGACTTTCCACCCCTAGAAGGCCCGACGTCGGGCCAGAAACGGGGTCTGGGCTCGTTATTCCGGAGTCCGCGCTACCACCGTAGCCAAAAAACGGAGATGATCTTCTTTGGTCGTCTCGGGGAAGGGTTCCATGAACTGCCTAAAATGCCACAAAATAAAGCAATCGGTTGATTTCTACAAAAATTCCCGCACTTGCAAGGTCTGCACAAGAAACGCCAGCGCCGAGTGGCGCTCGAGGAATAAGACGAGAGATCGTGCTCGACGGCAACAATATTACGCAGATAATTGCGACAGGATCTGTGCGAAATCGCTAGCACGCTACTATGCCAAAAAGGATGAAATCCTTCCGAAAATCAACAGACGAGCACTAGAACGCCGAACCGACGATCCGATGGTGAAGCTTACACATCGCATCAGAGTTAGGATGTCGAAAGTGATCAAAGGCAAGGTTCCTGCCGATTGGCTGAGTATCCTCGGCTATCATCCGCGGCTTCTAGTCCCGCACCTAGAAGCCTTGTTCGAACCTTGGATGTCCTGGGGCAATTATGGCACAGAGTGGCATGTTGATCATAAGCGACCGGTTTCGTCGTTTAAACTTCCAGAGCAGCTGCGAGAATGCTGGGCACTGTCGAATTTGCAGCCTCTGCGTTCGATAGACAATCTGAAAAAGGGTGCTCGATGGTCAAAGAATTTGGACAATAAAAAAAGCCCCCTCGATTCCGCCTGAGCGAAATCAAGGGGGCCTTCTGAATTTGGAGCCTCAGGGATGGACTTGAACCATCGACCTCCGGTTTACGAAACCGGCGCTCTACCACTGAGCTACCGAGGCGAAGGTGGCGCCGCTCGTCAAACGGGCAGGGAAGACGAGCGGCACCAAGTCTAGGGAGGAAACGCCCAAGGAGGGCACCACGGCTTCGCGTCAATGTATCGGTGCGTGAGAGACAGCGAAGCCAAGAAATGCGATAGCCCCTCCGACGACGACGGCGGCGCCGACGACGATCGCCCCAATCATACCTATACCTTGGGACTTGCCGCCGCTCTCCCAGCGGAATTGTTCCTGCTTTGCCATGCGGTCCGACAGGTCGTTCTTGACCTCTCTGAGCTGCGTCGCCAGCAGCAGCGCTGCGGCGTCCTGATTGGCGCGGAGGATCTTGGCCAGTTCGAGATCGAAGGTCAGCTTCTCCGCGGCCAGCTCGTTGATCCGGCGCGTCTCGGCGTCGCGCAGGCCGTCCTGGCGCCTGCTTTCGGCGTCACGCATGGCATCCTGATATTTCGACTCGGCGTTGACCCACGCCAGCACGTTCTTGGTCGGGTCGATCGCCGGGCGACCGAGGGCGTCGACGGTGAGACCGTGGCCCGGGAAATCATCGGAGTTGTTATCCGGATTGTGCTGACGAGCCGCCACCATCAACCTACCGACAGTGCGATGATGAGATAAATCAGGTTAAGCGCCATCACCAGCAGCCACCAGCGATGCCCGTAGCGATGGGTGGATAGCGCAGCCAGGATCCAGATGTTCGAGGCGGCGGCGCCGAATGTCCCAGCGAGCATCAGCCAGAAACCCAGCATCAGCCCGGGACCGCGCCACAGCGCTACCCCGACGGTCAGCACCGAGGCCGTCACCGTCCATGCGAAGATCGCGGCACCGAGGCAGATGCCATAGCGGCGCACGTTGTGCATGTCGACGATGCGCGACAGAGATGGGTGGCCATTGCTGACGCCAAACGGGTTTTTCAATTCGATCAGCAGAAACCACGCCAGGAACGATCCCAGCGCAACGCGATTGATGACGGAGACGATGTTGGCCAGATCGAGAATGTGGTTAAGTTCCTGCGTCGTCATCATCCGGCCTCATCTGCTGCTCGTGGATATGCGTGAATGTTTGCTCATTGAGCAGCGTGATCACCATGGCTATCAAAGGGTTTTTCGTGTCGAGATAAGGCTCAACGGCCTGCTCCAGCCTGTTGACGTTCTCCTCGAGCTGGCGCGTGGTCGCATGAAGTTCATGCATGGTGTCGTCGTAATGAGGATCCGCAGCCGGGTCCTTACCGAAGATCAATCGGCTCAGCCACGACCTTTTCTTGGGCTGCTGAGGAGAGACACCAGCGTTGAGAGGGCGGAGCTTGTGTTCTTGTTCGTATCGATCTGCTCGCGGATGATATCTCTCAACTCGTCCTCGTACCGGTCGCGCTCGAACCTCTGACGTTCCTCCGATTGCTTGCGATCTCGCATCGCCCACCACAGCATGATCCCCATGATAATTGCAGGAGTCTGCAACCCCAGTTTCGCCAGGATGCCGACCCAGTCGATCAGTCCTGGATCCATTGTCTATCTCCATGGCCCACCTTGGCAGCTATGACCCTGGTCCGTACCGTTGTGTGAACCCGCTCACACGTGGGGACCTGATCGGTGTGATTTGATGCATGTCAGCCATTGATCAGCCCCTTGCCGGGTTGGTTCGTGGTTAGACCTGGCCCGTCGTTGATGCGGCGGGTCAGGTCGCTGGTATGTCTGTTTCCTACTTCGGCGCCGCTGGCGCGGTCGCTGGCGCGGCATCCGGAGCAGGGACGGCAACAGCGACCGGGACCTTGATTGGATCGACAACGGCGCCTCGCTAGGTCAGTGGGGCAGCTTTCAAAGGGTACCGGCGACCACGCCATTCACGGTCGATTGCACCCAGTTCTTGCAGGCGGCGGGCCCGTTCGCGAGTGTGAACTCGCGGAACTTTTGGAAGATAAGAATGATACCGGCCATCTTCGCGGGCGTTGTCACGGTCCCGTCCGCCGCAATGACCGCGGGCGTGCCGACGGCAGCCTGCACGATCGCGAGCGCGGGCGTGAGGCAGTCCATGCCGGGCTTGTCCTTGTAGGCCGTCGCGGAGTCCAGCGCCGCCTGAACGTCGGGCAGGAACGGCTTGTTCGCGTCGGAGACGCAGTTCTGGATCATCGTCACCACGTTCTGCGGGTCGAGTGCGGCGAAGATGTTGAAGTCACAGGCCGCGCCAGGCGTGACCGTCGGCGTCTTGACGCCGACGTTGGAAAGATCGGTCTTGATGTCGGCGCCGATGTCGCCCGTCAGCGCCGGGGGCTTGATAAGCGGCTTGCGCGTCTGCGCGCGTGCATCGCCCGGGAGCAGAGACATGCCCATCAGCAACGCCAGGACGATCGCCGCGGCCTTGGCCGCCGTCGCCGTGACCGCTGCCACGGCGCCGGCCGCCGGCGAGATCTTGGCCTGGGCCGGATCCATGGCCATGGCGGCGATCTCCGGAGGCACCTGCCCGTTGACGAGGATGCGATCGACGCCCGGCAGCGCGCGGACGTTCTGCATTTGCGCCGACATGCTGCCCATGCGCATCAGGAATCCGCCGCAGATCCCGGTGCCGAGCGTGGTGACAGCCAGGATGTGGTTGGTCATGGGCTGGCCGAAGAGGTCGGTGAGCTGCGTCACGCCCCCTGCGAGCACGGTGTTGACGACGAGGATGCCGCCGAGAATCTCGGTGGCGGTCCAGGGAAACTTCACGGTCTTGATATCCATCTCTCTCAGCCTTCCTAGGTTTCAGTGGGAAATTTCAACGTGGGTCGAACGCATCATGGCGGCGAACATGAATTGTAACCGCTGATGTCGTATGGATTGCAGAACACCCAGTGTCCATCACCGGACGGCCGCTGGAACACCGGCTGGTAGGGCTTGTTCGTCCGGTCGATGCACATCACTTCGTTGGCGACATTGGCGACGGTGTCTTGCGCCTTGTCGCAGATCAGCTTGACGGGATAGCCGCCCCGCCAAGTGCCGCCGACCGTCATGATGTGCTCTCTGCTGGACGATGGTTGCTCGGGGGCTGTCGCGCCGCCGGGCCCCAGATAGCCGCCGCGGCCGCCGGTCATTCCGGAGCGGCCGAGTCCCGGCGAGGTTTCCGCGGCGAGCGCCGGCGCGGCGAGTAGCGATAGCGCGATGATGATCATGGTCATGGTCATAGTGGGTCTCCTTCGGTGCGTGTGAGGGTGTCAGCCATAGGTCCGATAGCTCGCCGGACAATGTTTGCAGCGCGAGATCATGATCTGCGGGCGTGCGATCGAGCGCGCGGTGATCCAGACGTGATCGCCGCGCGCGCAGCGCTGCGCGCGCCGACGCTGCAGCCAGGCGCGGATCCGGGCGATCACGCCGTCGCGGCCGCGGCAAGCCCGTGCTCGAACAGCGCCGCCTCGTGCGTGCGCCGCTTCCACAGATCGCCGTTGACCGGCCAGAGCCGGCGCATCGCCAGGAACTCGCCGGGGATCCGGTCGAACCGCCGCGCCGCCATGTGCGCGGTGATGTTGCGCATCTCGGCGTCGCGCGGGCTGGGATCGTGGAAGCCGCCGGTGCCGCGGTTGTAGCCGAGCGATGCGAGCGCACCGAAGCAATCGCCCGGCAGCAGCTCGGTGTTGGCAAGCGCCGAGACGATCCGCGCTTCCCACTTCGGGAGTTCGCGGCCTTTGAACTGCGCCATCGCCTGCGACCATGTGACGGTGACGCTGGTGCCGTAGCGCTGCACCCAACCGTGGGCCGCCATTCCGGTCAGGCCTGCGGCGCGCATCGCCGCGGCCACCATCTGGTCGGGGATGTAGCCGGTCCAGTCGGCCCGGATCTGCTCGGCGGTCGAGTAGCCGCAATCGTAGCCGATGCCGACCGTCGGCCCCGAGGCGCCTTCAGGCCATTCGAAGTGGGTGTAATGCCGCTCATAATAGGCTTGACCGCTATCTTCCTCGATGACGATGAGATCGATGGCGGCTTGCGAGCTGCGGATTGACGGCAAAGCGGGAGCGCTCGCCTGGGGGGCGTCGGGCATGGGCTGGGGGGCGTCGGGCATGGGCTGGGATCCTTTGGGAGGGGTGGAAAAAGGCCGCGCTATGCTAGAATGGCGAAATTCCCGACGCATGCAAGGCGGCTTGGCCTATCGTTGAAATGTTTGCTCGAGCCGCCGTCGTGAAGTGCGTGTTGTCTGCCTGCCGACAGGGCGCCGAGCCGGTGCACACCGAACCGACTAGCGAGTCAAAATTGGCGAAGGCATAGACACCGGCCGCATTGTTGATAACGCCGCTTGGCGAAGCGCTGGTCTGCGCCAATTGCACGGCGGTAGACGCCGCGCCGGCATCCCAGGTTTCCTCAGCAATAAACCACGGACCTGCGAAACCCGCCGTTCGGCTCTGGGCGATTAAAGAGTTGAGCGTGGCCGTATAGTTGACCTGCGTCGTGGCGTTTATGTTATCGGTTTCGCCCTGCATCCAGATTACAATGACGGTGATGTTGGCACCCGCCACCCAGCCCTTTGCCGCCAGACGATTGATTGCGGTCGCCAGCCGGCCTACGAGCGCACCACTCGCGTGGTCGGCAGCCGCGGTGCCGTCAACATTGATCGGCTCGACCAGAACGTGATCGAATTTTCCCGCCGTGATCAGGTCGTCGAATAGTTTCAGCACGCTCCAGCCGGATCCGGCCGCGTTGAGACACGTGCCGAGAACTGGGTCTAAGATGGAATAGACCCCGCCGTCCCCTATGTTCATCTGCAGAATGGCGCCGGCATTGGTCGGCGTGTAGAGGGTTGGGATGATGTTGGCGCCGTTGCTCTGGCCATCAACGATCGCCACCAGATAGTGGTTTCCCGCGACCGGGTTCTGCGCCGCCTGCAGCGTAACCGCGCTGGTGTTTGTGTTGATCGTGCAGCCAAGAGCGACTGGAATGGAGCCCAGTTGATTGGGATCTGGCTGAGAAGATCCACCGGGACCGGCGACGGCGAACGCCGCGTGAAGAAAGATCAGGAATGCGAAGAATGAGCGTTTCATGTCAGTAGGTCACCCTCACGTTGAGCCCGCTCTGCGAAGCCGCACCGTTGCCATAGAACGTCGCCGCGTTGGTCGTCGAGCTCGTGGTCTCGCACGCTGAGGCGAAATGCAGCCCTGCTCCTGGTTGACCAACATATTTCGCCGGCAAATTCACGATGCTCGTCGAGTTGCTAAACCCTGTCGTTCCGGTAAAAGCAGAAGTGCCGTCGAGACAGACTCCGCTCGAAATGGAGGCCGATGCCCCGGCGTTGCCGAAGGCATCGTAGGCCGCGTTGAACCCGTCCTCGTTAAGACCTCTCACGACGGTCACGCGCATCGTTGCGCTGCCGTGAGCTGCCTGCCACGTGTCTGCCACTCCCGGCAGATACGTGTAGCTGGACGCGTTGTCCCCCACGAGAAAGTCCTGAGTGATCCGGTTGTTGGCGTTCCAAATACCGACCACGCCTGCGGTACCGCCCGCGGCGATGCCTCCAAAGATGAGATTGAACTGACCTGCCGAGCCAGTCATGCCAGACCCGAGATAGGTCAGCTTGTTTGCAGTGATGCTGCCGTAGTCCGTGGTCCCATTGTAGCAGTGCGCGACCGTGTTGGCGTTGGTCGTGTAAGGCCTGGTCGTGTGGTCAACTTGCGAATATCCGGTTCCGCGAGCCGTGTTCGATCCGGCGGTGTCCGATGCCCATCCGCCGCCGCTGCCGTTGGTCGCGATGCAGGGCTTGTGATTCGTGTTGCCCTCCCACCATACGTCGAACACGCCGGTCGCGTTGAGCACGCCGGTCCCGCTCGATTGAATGGCCGTGCTGACCTCGTTCGATGCGATCGTGTCGATCTGGTCGATGCTGCCATTCCAGTAGGGCACCGTATTGGTGCTGTAGGAATCGTAATACAGGGTGGTCGCCCCGGTCACCGACGCAGTCATCACGGGCGCATGGGAGGTGAGTGTCAGCCTCCCCCCGGGGGGAACAAGCAACGCCACTGTACCGGTCTGCCCATTGATCGACGCGACAGATCCAGCCGAAGCGAGTGCACTGACGGTCGTTTTCTTGAATGCAAAGCTCGCGGCCGAGTCCTGGATCAAAACGATATCGGCCGCCACCGGGGACGCCTTTGACGTGAACGCCGTCAGATCGCAATCGGTCGGTCCCGCGGCGCCGCCGGTGTTGTTGCACTTGAACGTGTACTGCCCCATCGTGGCGGCGAACATCGAGTTCGTCACCTGGCCGGAGGTGCCGTCATTCACGACAAAGGCATTCGCAGCATGCACGTTGACGCCCAGCGCCGCGGCCACGCCCGTCCCGAGTGATGGGGTCAAGGCCGACAGCGGCAGCCCGGTCGCATTGGTCAGCGTCAGCGACGTCGGCGTTCCACCACCGCCATTCCACAGCACCGGGGCGCCAGGCGATCCGATGTTGACGCCCAGCGCCGCTGCCACGCCAGTTCCCGTTCCCGCCAGGCCGGTCGAGACTGGAAGCCCGGTGGCGTTGGTCAGCGTGGCCGAGGATGGAATTCCGAGTGCGGGAGTTACAAGGGTTGGTGACGTCGACAAGACGACATTCCCAGTCCCCGTTATCGAATATTCGCCCAGCACGCCGGCGTTATCGAACAATACGCGGGCCGAGGTGCCGCTAGTTATTACCGACGTGCCGACGATCAATGAATTCGTTGTGGCGCTGATCAACGGACCGACCGTAGCACCGTTGATCTGCACGAACATGCCGGCCGTGGTACACCACTGATCCCCGTTGACGGGACTAGCTGGAGCCGTACCGCATGTCATGTTCAGACCTGCGGTCGTCGGGGACGGTGGCGCTGTCACCAGGCGACCTACCATGATGTCGCCGGCCTTGTTGACCGGAACATAGCCGAGGGTGTCCTGTTTCGCGCTGAAGTAGCTGTTCCACTGGGCAGGCGTCGGCACTTGGCCGTAGATTAGGTTTGGGCTCGTCTGTGCGGCCACTGGCAGCGTCGCCCATGCGAACACCATCCCGGCGAGTGCGGCGACCGATAGCAGGTTGTTCTTCATGTCGGGCATTTCCCCTAAGACTGGCTCGGAAGCGCTGGCATCACCCAGGAATCGATGGCATCGTCTGGCAGGTCCGATACATCGTGCATGGCCTGGGCCGCCCACCGCCGGATGGACTCGACGGCCTTCCTGTCGGCGTCGTAGCCGGCCATGAAGGCAAGGTCCTCGGCGCTCCTGCCCTTGACCAGCAGCCCGGCGTGGTCCGAACACGCCGCAACTGCCGCCATCGCGGCCCGCTCCTGCGCCAGGATGGCTTCCTTGAGTGCCGCCGCTGCCGCGCCTGCCATCGGCCCGCGCCAGTCGTCAAGAGACTCCTGAACCTGGTCCACGACGAAGTCCTGGTCGGAGACCTGCTGGCTCAGCGCCACCATTGCCGCCGCATCTGCGACCGCCGACGGGGTGGGCCCGACCACCATTTGTACGCCCTTGCCCAAGATCCCCGGGGCCTCGGCCGCCATCTTGATCGCGAGCGCTCCGCGCTGGCGGTTCAGAGCGTCTAGCTTATTTCGCTCGACCTCCAGAGCGCCGATCGACTTGTGGATCTCGACTTCGTGCTGATGCCTCAGGTCCAGGAGTTTCTGCTGCTCATCGGCGGCACTCCTCATGGCTCGATCGATTATGGCCGCGTCGGATGCCGCTACATCGTTTCGCCGGAACGCCACCAGGCGCTGCTTGGCGCACGGGGCGATCTTCTCGATCTCGGACATCTCAGCGCGGGTGATAAGTTCGATCATGGCGATCTTCTTCATCGCCAGCACATGGCCCGGCGAAGGTCCATCGTCCACCACCTCGTAAGCTACCTCGTCGTGCTCGTTGACAGCAGCTTCTATCAACGAGTCTTCTCTCGGCATGGGGCGTTTGACGTACCTCTCGATCTCCGGGATTGACGGGTCGTTGCTGTGCTCATCCACCAGCTTCATCTGCGCACGCCAATCGCGCATCTCCTTGGCATGGGCGACAACTCGCAGCGCGAAATCGCGAATCTTGTCGACGTCTGATTTGGCGATCTTATGGGTCATAGTTTGAGGATCCAGTTCACAGTCATGCAATTGTGGACCGTGTTGTGAGTCCCGTTGCCACCCGTCCCACTATCCGTGGTGATATTGATGGCATGGGTGTGATTGGCATTTTCCGTAGTCGTCGTGAACCCGTAGGTGTGCGAGTGATCGGCACTCACGTCTGACGTCGTGAACGAATAGGTATGAGTATGGCGTGCACTCGCGCCGGACGTGTCGACGTTGGAGTTATTGAAACTTCCACCTCCTGCCACATTGGCGCCACCGCTTCCAAAACCCTGTACGGAATGGAAATGATCCGGGCTATCAGTGCTGGTCGTTCCGCTACCGGTGTGGGTGTGACCGACGCTCTGGCCGCTGGTCGTGCCACCCCCGGTGTGGGCGTGGGAAGACCCTTCGATCGCGCTCGTCCCGAACACGATGTGGGTGTGGGACGGGATCTCAGCCAACAGCAGGCTGTGGAGGTTCTCCCCCAGGACGCAGCCAGGGTTGTTCGCGTTGCCGCTGGTGGTCGGGATGCCGAACAATCTCGTGGAGCCGGCATCGGTCCCGATGATCCCTCGGCCGCTCAGGTCCAGGACCTGGATCGTCTTGTTGGCGGCGAAGTCGGCTGCCGGGTTGGCGCCCCTCCCCCCGGAGACTGGGCACTGGGAATTTGGGAAGTTGTTCCAGTGCCACGCGAACAGCGGCGCAGCGTCGGCGGCCGCGTACCCGCCCCCTGAAGAGGCGCTGCCAATCAGGAAGTTGAACTTGGCCCACACGAAGCCCGGGGGAAGGGTGGTCGAGAACGTGGTGCTGAGGGATCCGGTCCCCATGATCCCCGGAGGGCTGATCCAGTTGGTAGCACTGCTTGAATCCGGATCGGTAGTGTTGTTATCGCTGGTGCTGAGCCAAAAATTTCCGAACACCAAGGCAGATTGTAGCACCGCACCGCGTGGATAGCCGCCGATCGCAGCGGCAAAAGTCCCATCATAGATGACCGGACCTCCGGCGGCCTGCCATTGGTTCCACTGGGTGATCCGGTTGAGCAGTCCGTTCACGTCCTGACCGAACGGCGGGACGCCGCCAGCAGCGACGGGCTGGAAATTGAGCGGAGGAAATCCGTCGGTTAGCGATGCAAACCCCGGATTGATACCGATCTGTGAAGCTGTGGGAATCGATCGAATGAAGCCGCCGCCAGCCGAGTTACCAAATGGAATTGGAAACTTAGCCGGAATAGATGATGCGAGCATTTTGGCTTCTTTCTTAGATCAACTGCACGATGGTCGACGATACACCGGTCGGTTTCGGCAGGACCCCGGATTGCGACACGATCGCCAGTTCGACCGAACTCATTTTGAATGCGAACGTGTAAGTCATCGTCATGTTCAGACCATCCGTGACGTAGCAGTTGCCGCGGTTGGGGAATAGGTTGAGCAGGATCTGGTTGATTGACTTGATCGACCCATCGGAGATGTTCGCCAGAGCCTTCGCGAAGATCAGCGTTCGGAAGGCATTGTCCGAGAGGTTGAAATTGCTGGTCAGCACTGCACCAGAATAGAACGGAGATTGGTTGAGCGGGTCGGCGCTGAGCGTCGTCGCCTCATCGAACCCGAAGTATTTCTGCGTCCCCACCAAATGCAGCGTGCGCGATACCCCCACGATCGCTCCCCACACGTCGAGCCCATAGCCCTGCGCGGTGGCGACGTTGAACATGTAGTCGTAGAACGCGTCGAGGTTCTGCGTCTGGTCGACGTAGGCCGAGAAGTTGGCGATCAGCTGCGTGAGGATCGGCGAGTTCGCATATTGCGAGATGATCGTGAGCCAATAATCGAACGCCGGGATATCTCCGATCGGCGATATTCCGATCGTGAATTGTCCAATGCTATTAGACCCAGGCCTCGGCCGGAAGATGTTCGGTCCTGTCATGTCACCGTGACCGCGATGTTCGCAGCGTTGACCGTCGGAGATTGGTTTATGTTCGTGGTAACGGCGTTGAGCGTCGGCTTAGCCGCGGTGAAGGTCCGGTTCGCTAACGCCGAACCGTTGACAGTGGTCGCGTTGTTCGTGGTGTAGACACCAGCGCCACCAGGTGTCCCGGATGTCTGGGTCAAGATCGTCGTATTCGCCGGAACACCAGTACCAGTCAATATCTCGCCTGATCCCGGTATAATGAGCCCGCTAGCCCCGGTTACCGTGAGATTGGTGCCGGAACCAACCGCCGCGAAGAACGCTCCCACTGTGAGGGAGTTGTTGGTCGTCCACGAAGTGCCACTGCCGGACAGGATAGTAGTGCCTGGGACCGTGATTCCTGCGTCGTCGCTCAAGGTCTGTCCGATGGCGATCGTCCCCGATATCAGCGACGTCACAGTCAAGGCGGTTCCGAGTAGAACTCCGACGAAGACCGCACTGGACGAGTTATTTGATCCAACGACGATCGAGATGATCTGAACCCACGACCCGAGCGCCACCAGGGGTGCATAGAACCTGCTCGCGTAGATCGTCGATCCGATGCGCGCGCGAGGGCCACCGTCGGCGCCCGCGAATGCCGAGATTATGGCGCCCTGTATCAGCGCCGCAGCATTCGACGGCACCAGTGAGTTGTTGGCGGTATTGACGGCGAACAGGATGGCGAGGGACGACGGGGTCTCGAACGTCACCTGATATGACGGCAGCGGCGGAGAATATCCCGAGTTGCTGTCGACAACGGTGACAGTCGTGTTTCCGTTATAGTTGCAGCCCGGCGCCTTCTTGGTCCAAATCGCGTTTGCGATGTTCTGCGCTGTCCCGCCGACGGCGGCCACGTACAGCGAGTTCGGAGCTAGAGTGACACCGCCGATCGTCGCTGGCGATGATGATGGGTTCTCGGTGACGTAGGCGTCGAGGATGCCTTGCACGTTGAGGACGGCGCCGAGGACTGACGGTACCGAGCCGATCGAGTTGAGCGCGACCGAGGCGGACCGACGCGCCTCGAACTGCGCCCTGGTCTCGGTGTTGCTGCCGAGAACACCATCGGCCAGATTGATGATCGTGTCCCACCCGGAAATATTCCGGTAGATGCTGTTGAGCGTTCCCTCCGGACAAGGGACCGGTCCCAGCACGATGCAGGCGAACGCTATCACCGCGCTTCCGAGCGCGGAGATCGTCCCGTCGTTGAGACTAGCGTAGATGTTCCCGTCTGCCGCGCGCGCCAACGATCCGGCGGGGATCACGACGCCAGCTCCGCCGGTGCATGTGGCCTGCACCACCGTCGCTGTCGATCCTTCGCGAAACAGGAAATAAAGCTCGGCTATCGCGTCCTGGAAACGCCCGTCGGCGAATGCAGGGTTCATCTGGTTGGTCAGATTGACGAACGAGTCGTTGCAGCTGCCGATGATGGCCGCGATGCTGGTTGCGAGCTGCCCCTGAGGTGACGACAGCGACTGGTTCAGTCCGCCGCCGAAGGCCGCGTTGATGTCGGCCATCACGCCGGTCAGAATGTCCTGTTCCGACGGCGCCTGGAATCCATTAGCCCCAAAAGTCACGGCCGGAACGTTGGTGCCGGGGATGTTCGCCATCTCAGAACGCCACCGCCGTCGGCGTGGTGGCGCCAGGAGGTGTCACCTGGACTTGACCGTTGGCCAGCCGATCGGGCTGTGAAATCGAGGTAATGAACACCGCGGCCTGCGCCCCATTGGGCAAAACTGACAACGCAGCTGTCGACATCAGGGCCTTCATCAACGGCACATTCGGCCTCTGCCCGATGATCACAGGATAGTTGACGCCGATCGTGGTGTCGTACCACTGCTCTCCGAGCACCAGCTTGATCGCGCTGCATGCGTCCTGCGCCATCGAATACGGGTCATCGGCCATAGCGATGTTGCCCGCGACATCCACCGCGAGATCCCATGTATCTGGCCGGAGAAACAACGTCTTCATATTGGTGGCCCCGTGGTCCCGCCCTGCGGATCAGGATGCTCGTGTGTTGCGCCGCTTTTGCCTGCCGCGACGACATCGGTATCCGCGGTGAGGGTGCCGCCGATATGGACATTGCCGCCGTAGAGTCCGCCCGAGACGCTCTGGATCGCGCCACCGAGTTGCAGGTTGTTCTGCATGATGACATTGCCGGTGAACGTCCATCCTGCTGCACTCGACACCAATGAGTTGCCGTGCGCGGCCGTGATGTTGATCCCGTCGGCGGTCCACTTAATCCACTGCGTCGGCGCGGTGCCATTCAGTCCTGGAATCCCGAACAGGTAGATCCCGTCTGACGGGCTGAACTTGCGGTTCGACCCGGGGTTGGCGATCGCCTTCGCGGCCTTGACCGCCGAGATGTCCCGGTCGCAGACGCCCATTACTCCGAGATCCCCAACCGCGGGATCGATCTCGAATGCGTTGGTCCCACCCATCACCCACGCATACGGGATCCCATTGATGGTCCCGTGCGGCGACGAGTTGTCCTGGCCATCGAGCTGATTGACGGCGATCTGCACGTCGACGGTGTGGGCGCTGGTGTCGACTGAGATCACCTTCACGACCTTGACCGTCGATATGCGCCCCAGGCGCTGCAGGATAGCGAAGTCGATCGGATTGAAGCTGCCGACCGCGTCGGAGGGATCCTGCTGGCCGGCGCCTGGTGTCTGGTCTGCCATCTTATTGCACCGGGACCGGATACTTCGGGTTGTAGCAGAGGACGGTCGAGAACCATGGACCATCGGGCATCTCGCAGGACAGGCTGTGCGCGAGCCCGTAGACCGCCCACGTCCCGTTGGCCGGCTGGAGACTGCTCTGCACCTGCACCTTGCCGCCGAACGGGATGGACGGGTCGTAGAGCGTCTCAACGCTGATCCCATAAGCGGTATAGGTCGGATATCCCTTCATGTTGCCGTTGGGCGGCGGGGCAATCAGCGGGACCTGGCCGTTGCGCGCGCCGTTGCGCGGCCAGATCGCGAGCACGCCGCCCTCGCCGTGGTTCCAGCTGATGCCAGCCGCCTCGGCGCAGTCTTGCGCCTGGTTCTTCACGGACCCGGAGAAATATGGATTCGACAGCTGGCCCTGCACGCCACTGTTCTCGAACTTCAACCCCATCTGCGTTGCAAAGCTGGACATGATCGTCGCCACATCGGTCGAGCCTTGATAGCTCGTTGGCTTGGTCGTCGTGACTGCCTGCGGCGCCAGTGTGTGCGCGGAGAGGTGGAAGCTGACGTCTGGCGATGCATTGAAGTCACCGTATGCGGCCAGGATGTATCCGGTGAACACCGTGCCTCCGTTTGTGAAGCCGCCTGATCCGTCGTCCTGGCCGGCCTCAAGCACGATCAAATTCTTTGGGACCAGGTTGACCTGCATGCCCAGCGTCGACAGCCGATTCATCGTCGACAATGACAGGCCGTAGACCGTGAGCTCCATCGTCCCGTCGGATGGGCCGCCAGCGTGCAGAATCTCTGCCGACATCCGCAGGTTCTCGATCACGACGGTGTCGGATCCGCCGCTGCTCGAGAACGTCTGCGCCTGACCCTCGATCGTCGCGAGCGTGATCGTCGCCCGCAGTTTGCGGACGGTGATGGAGTCCGTCATGTTGGTACGAGATCCGAAGCTTCAAGGTATACCAGCTGGAAGCGTCCACCGAGCCCAGTGTAGTCCGGATCCGACGGCATCGCGGTGTTCAGCAAATCGAAGAACGAGAAGTCGCCGACGAAGCCAAGGTAAGCGTACCTTATGAGGCGGTTCGCGTTTCGGCAAACGATGCCGGCGACGATCGGGTCAGTCTGGATCGTCGGCACGGTGAGGTCGAAGTAGAGGCCGAACGCCTTCTGGTAGACATTGATCCTGCAGTTCTGGTTGCTGAGCAGCGACGTCAGTGTCTGGCTCGGTACCGGCTGCAGTGGGACAATGAGCATCGCGTGTCACCTCAGAAATCGAAGCCGGTCCCGCGCATGTCGGTAAAGGCTGTGCTCTGGGCCGGCGTGGGAGTGGCCGATTGAATATTGCCGTCGCTGACCTGCGGCGAGGCACTCGGCGACTGCGGCTGCTTGATCGTCATCACCGTCGTCGTGGCCGCGCTGCCTTGCTGCTGCTGCGAGTTGACGAACTGCTGGGCCGCGGTGACCCGGATCTCTTCGCAATAGAGATCGATAACGACCAGGCCGACCCCATTGCGCGCGGTCCTCCGGAGTGACTGATGTACCGGGTTTATGCTCTGATACACCTTCTCGGGCGTCACGGCATCGAATAGATCCGTCGAGTCGATGATCGCGTCGACCGAGTCGATCAGCGCCTGCCGGTCCGCCACTGAGCCGCCCGTGGAGAATTGGAGTCGCACGTCGTAGGGAACCTGCACCTTGTTGTAGGTCGCGAAGGAGCCTTCCTCGACCGGGAAGTTCGAGATCCGCATATCTTGCTTGAACTCGAACGAAACGACATTGTCCGCGGTGACTACATTCTCGCCGTCGAGGAACAGGCCCCATTGGGGGGCGTCTGGCCCGCCGGCGCCCCCCAGGAGCGCCAGCACGTCCGAGGTGACCAGTTGGAGCGCCTCGACGACCACGTCGTCAGCGAGCGCCGGAAGCCCGGGAATCGCCATTCTAGTTTTGTCCGCCGTTGGCCTGCGCGGCGAACGACTGCCCCTTCAGCGTCTGCACGAACTTGCCGGCGATCTTGGCGCCGTCGGCTCCCGACCCGGCGTTGATCGTCACCGGGCCATTGACGTCTATCTTGGTCGTCGTCGTGGTGGTCGAGCCGCCGCCCGCGGCATCCCACGGTCTGGCGCCCTGATTGCCACCGATTCCCTCCCAGTTGCCGATGCCGACCCTGGCAGCGCCGTGGAAGTCCGACCATCCGTGACGCTTCGCCCACTCCATCGCGAACATGATCGTCGCGCGCTCGTTCTTCGGGTCGCTCGGGTCGAGGCCCGTCAGCCGCTGGAACTCGTCGCCGACGGCGTGGCCGCGGCCGCCAGGCGTGACGTGCAGCTGGAAGGCGCCGAACGAGGTGTTGTTGTCGCCGTAGAACTGGCTGAACCCCTCGCTGCGCGCCACCTTCACGGCCTTGTCAGGGTCATTGCCGGCGGCGATCGCCGACTGCCGGATGAACTGCTCCTTCTCGACCGGCGACGCGAAGGCGCCCCCTTCGGTGGACGGAGACGCGCCAGGTGCGGCGCCCGGGAACAACGCCGGCTTGCCCGTGGCGTACTCGCCGGTCTGGAAGATGGCGTCCCACGGCTTGGCCTCGAGGAACGGCTTGCTGAGTTCGTCGGCGAGCGCGGTGATCCTCGACGCCCCCCCGTGCTCGCCGCCGAGAACATTTCGGGCAAGCGATTCCGCTTTGAGCCCCATCTGGCTCATCCGCTTCTCGAGCTCGCCGAAGGCGTCGACGTCCTCGTGGGTCGCCACGCCGATCTTGTTCACGTAGTCGAGGACCTGCTTGACGCCGCCCGGGCCCTTGATGAGCAGGTCGAATAGTGCCGGATCCAGGCCGAGCTTTCTCCCCAATAGGCCAGCCGTCGCCGGGTCGCGATCATGGATCGCCTTGAGGTTGGCGCTGAGGTCCAGAAAACTCTGCTCCACCCCCTTGTTGACATCGATTACCGTCCCGCCCGCGGTGCTGATCGCCCGGAAGTCTGCGACCATCGGCGAGATGATCCCGATCTTCCACCCGGCGAGTGCGTCCGACACCGCGGTGAATGACTGCGCCATGCTGGCAGCGTCACCGCCGAAGATCCGGGCGGCGCCCTGCCACTTCGAGATGGTCGACGCCGAGACCCCGATGTTGCGCTCGAGTCTTCCGAGCGACGCGTTGGAATGGGTCAGCTGCGACGAGAAGTCGATCAGGCCCTTCCCGCCGGTGAAGATCGCGAACAGTTCGATCGCCTGCGTCTTGATCCCGCCGAGCGCGTCCATCGAGCGCTTGGCCTCGTGCTCCATGCCCTTGGCGTTGGCCTCGATCGACTCGAGCGCGTGGTTGGCGGCCTCGACGGCGTCCTGCTGTCCCTTCGTGAAGTTCTTGGCGTCGATTCCTATTTCGACGATCAGGCTGTCGATCAGCGTCGGCATGCGATCAGCCCTTCTTCCCGGCCATCACGCGCCTGTTGTGCGCGTCGACCGCAGCAATCTCGCGCATGTCATAGCAGTCTTCCAGCGAGTAGACGGTCGCGAGCTCGTGCAGCGTCGCCATCCTCATCGCCACCAAATCGCCGATCAGGGAGGTGACGTTTGCGTAGTCGACGAGTCCGGCTGTCTCGCTGAGACCGCTGCCGCCGCCAAAATCGACGCGAGCTCTTGAAAGGTAAAACCCATGTGAAGCTCTACAAGCTCCTTCCGGAGTCGGTAAAGCGTCGAGATTTCCCAGATGTCTCCGTCGCCGCCGAGCGGCCGAATGAAGTCCGGCGACTCCTGGATCTTGATGCACGGTAGCATCTCGTCCATCAGCGCATCGACAGCTGGCATATCGCCACCAGCCAGCGCCTGCAGTCCGAGCAGATAAAGCCCGAGGAAACCCAATTTTCCGAACTCCTCGCGGACGTTGAGCTCCTGCCGGCTCATCGCGCCGATCGCGTGCCGGGCCCACCGCTCGGCTTTGAGCGCAGGCATCTCCTCGATATAGTAGCGCTTCCCCGCGTCGCGGTTCGGCGGTTCGCCTTCCTTCGGCTTCTCGATCTCGACGAACTTGTGCTTCAGCACCCTGCCACCTCCGGCTTCGATGCAAGTGGATTACAGAAAACGCCGTCCTGGGTAAAGTGCCTCACGACGGCTGCGAGAACACGCGCGCCCACACTATTCCGAATTTGCGCGGCTGCAGGATCTTCTTCACGTTCGGCGCGGGCGAGTATTCCTTCAGGAACCCGTTGCTCCATGTCCACTTCGTACCGAGGCTCTTGAGCAGCATGTTGCCGTTCGCCGCGAACGTGTCTTGCTGCGAATCCTGCGCCTGCTTCCACGTATCGAACATGAAGCACGATGGCGAGTTGGCCTGCAGCGTGTAGACATACTTCACGGCGTTGAAGACGTAGCCGGCGCTGAGGTGTCCGTCGACGCCCATCAACTCCTCGCACAACGTCAGTGTATCGACGTCAGCGACGTCGTCCACGGAGAACTGCTGGAGCTGCTGCGGCTGGTTGAACACGCCCGGGATCGTGAGCGTGATGACTGCGTTGACCGCGGTGATCGTTGTCATGGTGAGGTTGCCTTTTTGCGGGAATATTTTTCAGAAATATTTCAGATGAGCGTCACGACGCCGAGGTTGATGCTCTGCACCGACCCGCCGTCCGCATAATAGTAGGTGACCTGGCGCGGTCCGCGGCTCGCCCTCAGCGTGGGCGTAGCCGGGACGATCAGCAGGTACCAGCCCTGAGAGCTGATCGTGGGGGCGATGTTCTTGCCGGCAGCCGCATTGACCGCAGCGATCTGGTTCGCCGCAAGAACCGTGCCGGGAACCACGGCTCCGAAGTTTATGGCCGCCGTGATCGGGTCTGCGAGCGATGCCTCGATCAGGGCATCACCTGAGGCCACAAATGGGATCGAATTGACGTTCGCCTGCAGGTTCATGAGCGCCGTCTGCAGCGCGCTCGTGAGCCATACTTCGTTTGCGAAGGTGTCGAGCCAGAGGTACGGCCCGGTGATCATGCCTCTCTGGAAGTCCTGGAAGCCCTGATTGGCCGTCGCGATCGCCGCGTAATAGTTGTAGCTGTTGCCGCGATCGCCGAGAACCTGCGGGTTGCCGCCGAGGTTGATGGCGGTCTGGTTGTCCATCGCCGTCGGCACCATGCCGGCCTGCGATTTGTAGGCGAACGACACACGGCCACCCAGCGCGGTGAAATTAATCGACGCGACGAAGCCGCAGGCCATGGGCCCGATATTGGTGCCGAGTGCGTTGAGGCTGGTCGGGTCGTAGAGCAGGCACGTCCCCGAGTAATTCGCCTGTGTCACCGCGTAACCGAAGCTGGAAGTCGCCGGCACCGCTCCGGCGCCGAGCGCCGCCGGGTCGGGCGCCATATAGATGAACCTGGCTCCGTTGTTCTGCGAGTTCGCCCACGCTGCGAAGGCGAGTTTCTGGGTGAAGCCTGACCCGTTGTCCGGGTCGAAGGTGGTGGTGAACGATGCCCAGTTGTTGGTGAGCGTGCGCACCGAGTTCATGAACGTCGCCGGCACGGCCGCTGCCGATCCCTGCGATATGACTGCGCCGGTCGCCTGGGTGAGCAGAAGCGAAGTGGCCATCGCCCCCGATCCGAAGGTGATCGCGGAGTTGACCCCGGTGGTGCCCGAATTGACGACGAACCCGCCGGACACACTGTCGAAATAGACCGCGGGGAGAAGCGAAGTCAGTGTCGTGGGCGACCCGATGGTCGACGACTGCGTGAGGTTGTACGTCCCCACGCCGCCGGTGCCGGTGCCGAATGACGCGACGAACGTGCTGGCCGTGACGCCGGCGCCGGTGATCTTGTCGCCCACGGCGATTGGCGTTCCGCCGGTCAGCACCGCGGACACGGTCATCACGGTCGTGGCTACCGTCGCGGTGACGGTCCCCTGCGAGGCGCCGGATATTGCGAGATCGGTCTCGATCAGCTGCGCGGCACTCGTGAACGACGTGGCGCTGCTGAGGTTCACCGACGCGGTCGCGAGCACCGAGTCGATCGTGACGCTCAGGGTCCCGCTGAGGGCTTGGAGCTGCGTCAGGGTGAGGGCGGAAATGTTGCCGCCCCTGAGGTAGGCCGAGACTGCGCTGAGGGGATACTGCACAACGAGCATAGCTGCCGGTTTGAGCGTCGACGAATCGAAGCCTCCGAAGTACCCGGTACCGAACCCCACGCCCCCTCCCGCCACGCGCGCCATCACCGAGGTCGGGCCGAAGTAGCTGTTGACCGCAGTGGTTCCCCCGAACGACAGCGCGGTGCCGATCGGCACCCGCGTATCGGTGGTCAGTATGAGGCCGTTGAGGTTGATCGCCGAGCCGCCCGCGGCGAGGACGCCCGGGTTCGTTGCGACGAATAGGTCGGCGCTAATCGTGGTCATGGGCTTTGCGTCCTTCAGTGCGGAGGTTGCGTGACGTCGACGTTCGCCACCGTGAGCACGATCCCGTCGGCGAACTGCATGGGTATGGAGACGATCAGATTGACCTGCATGTGCAGGTCGACCGTCCACCGCGTCTCGTATTCCTTGGCCGCGGTAATGAATGGCACCTGCCGAGGGTCATCTGCATAGAACGGCGACACGCCGAGCGGCTCAAGCTGATCAGCAGCATAGCCGTCCCGGAAGAGGGCGTTCAGGATCGAGGCGTTCTCGGCCGAGTTAGGCCCGTGCACGTCGACCTGCATCACGACCTCGACGTCCTCCTCGACCTGGATTGTTCCGGCCGCCATGGTCTGTGGCGCGCCGATCGACTGGGACGGACTGATGGTGTAGGTCCCGATCCCTCCCGTTCCCGTGCCAGGTGGCGCGACTACCACGGTGTTAACGGCCACACCTACGCCGAAGATGATGCTGCCGATCGAGATTGGCGCGTTGAGGTTCGGGTTGGGATCGAGGGCAGACACCGTCATCAGCGTCCCAGCGATCGCTGCGGTGAACTTCGAGTCCGCCGGCGTCTCGAGGTTGGTCGACAGGCGCGGCCGCGACAGCGGCCACATCTCGGCGAAGTCGCCAAGGAACGATGGGACGCGGTTGACCTGGCCGACTACTGCCGGGATGCCGGTGATCAATGTTATGAAGTCGCCGACCGCAGAGTTGATCTGCGCCTGCGTGATCGAGATGGATGACATCTATTTCCCTAGCGGCCTCGGATATCCCGAACCATGTGGTACGGGCTGGAATGTCATGGGCTCAACGCATTCGCCGCAATAAGTGCGTTTACGATCGCGGTGCCGCCGGGTGCGTTCGTCGCGGTGCACGACTGGAGTTGGCAATAAATGTGAGCACCGTCATGAGTATAACCGACGGCATCCCCAGATTTCCACAGATTGATATTAGGGATCGTAGTGTTTTCTACCTCTGTTCCGACCTCGGCAAAGCTAGTTTGGTTGAGGATAGTCCCCGCGCGAATGATCGTGTTCAAGGCTGCAACTTGTCCGCTTGAGTTATCGGTCTGATTGATGTCGCTCGGCGGTGTCGACGTTAACGTAACTTGTGGCACCATGGTCGACTGGATGACGGTTGCTATCCGACCTCCAGTGCCACGAACGTAATTGCCGTTGGTTAATCCGATGTTGGTTGCGGCAACGGTCGATGATCCACCCGTGTTGACGTCGTTGTCACCGAGTTGATTCCAAAACACATTAATATTTCCACTGTTAGCAAAGTTGATACGATCAACTATATTGACGGTGGTTTCAGTAGTCGCAGCTGCGAGGCCCGTGCGTCCCTGATGCAAGTACCCCCCGATCGTGCTCGGAGTAGTTCTGTTGCTCATCACGGTGTCGAGATAACCGGCCATGTAGCCGATGCCACCGCCGCTTCCGTTGCCATCCACCAATTGGATGTAGCCGCCAACACCTTGGCCGTTACTGTCAGTCATAAGGGCGATGGACCGCTGTGTGTTTGGAACTTCGCAGATCAAGTTGCCGCTGACCATGAACGACATATTGGTGGTAATGGTCCCGCCTCCGGTGGCGTCCGACAAACCGTTCCCCTGCTGCGCCAGATCGCCAATCGCCGAATTTGGAGCGTAATCGGTCAGATATACCAGACCGCCGTTATTGATCGTGATGAAGCTCCTAATCCACACTTGGCCGGCCGGAATCGTGACACCGCTAGCAATGTCCGTCGCGTCGAACAGATCGCCGGCATTAACCGTCATCGTGTTCACGCCGCTCGCAGTGAGATTGACGAATGTCCCAGGTCCGTATTCGATTTGCGTGTGAACGGTGTAAGGATTGGCAAAATTAGCATCGCCGATCGAATAGCCCCAACCGGTATAAACAACACTTGGATTCGCGCATGGATGATTGAGGTACGTCATGCGCCGCGTGTTGAACGTGTTCGCGGTGGCAAACGCGACCGTTGTATTGATCGTCGGGAGATCGTTTCTTGATCCGGCTATTTGGCGGATCGTCGGATAATCAGACGTAATCCCGCTGCGGTAAGCCACAATGGCATTGTAGATGGCGAGATGCTGCGCTGCGGTCAAATGCCCGCAAATAAAACCAAATGCAATGCCGCCGAAAGACCATTCCTGAGATCCGTTGGCTCTGGCCAGGAAATTGATTGCCGCATTGGCCAATGCCGTCGAGGTGGACGTGGTTGTTGCCCCGGCCACTCCCTGCGCGTAAGTCGTGAATCCGGTGGATAATGACCGGTCGAGAGCAAGCAATCCTGCACCGCTGCTCGTGCTCACGCCGGCTGACTGCGTCGTCGAATTCAGTGCGCCAGTCTGCACATTTCCGACCGTGTCGTTGGGTCGTATTTCGGCATAAGCATTGGTGGCATACCCCATGGCCGCACCATGGATGGCCGCTGCCGTGATCGACCATTCTGCGATCATCGCGCTGTTTTGCGTGTAATTGAGTCCAGAGGCGGTCGATGGATTGAGATTCGAACTGATTGATGTTCCGCCCGCAGGATCTCCCGTTATGCCGAGATCGGCGCTGAATATCGCCGGACCTGTTATGGTAGCCCCGTAGCTCGCCTGGATCAGATTGGTCAGCGCGGTCACCTGGTCGCGCGCCTGGAACGCATAGACCGCATCGCACTGCGAATAGATCCCGGCCGTATTCAGCGCCGCGAAGAATGTGTTGTATCTCGCCTTGCGGGCGGTGTTGGGCTGCGTTGCGAGGCGAGCGAAAAAGGCGGTTGCTTGTGGGTTATATACCGGTCCGGTGCTGGCAGCCTTGCCACCCATCCACAGCAGCCGATTGGCCGCCTCAACCGATCCGACGACCATCAGCGCGCATAGCGCCAGTACCACAGCAATGAAAGATCTGCGTCGCACCACTTCTGCGCCCCTCAATTGTTGATGATCGTTCGCAGAAAGTATGAATGCTTCTCGTTGGCGATCGGCGTGTAGGCGCCGATCTCCTCAAGCGCGAATATCGTCATCTGCGAGGCCTGGGATGGAGCCGGCAGTACGGTGCTCAGCATCAGGTTAGATCCCGAGCACTCCGAGAAATATTGGGCCGTCCCGTCGTTGGTCACCTGCCACGCCGAGCACGTCAGGCTGCCGAGGTAGATGTTGGCCGCGAGGTCGGCCGCGTAAGGACCGACGTAGGCGCTGCCATCGACGAGGCTGGTCGTGGTGGGCTTCTGGGAATAGAGCCACAGCGTCGAAGTCCCCGGCTTGTTCGTCCCGTTCGAGTAGATCAACGCCTTGATCACCACGAGTTGGCCAGACTGGGTGCCGCCAAGGATGATCGGTGATGCTACCGCGCTGCCGCTGGTATTGGTCGCGAAAAGCTGGTTTCCCGTGTAGGGCGTCGCAGAGTTCGAGTGCGTGGTGCTGCCGGTCCCGTTATATGCGAGCTGCGCCGCAGAAGGCGCGACCGCACACAGCACCGCAAATGCGGCGACGAGCGCCGAGGCGATGATCTTCCTCATCTGGTCCATGCAAGCATCCAGTTCATTTTAACGGAAACGTTAAGGCGGCAACTTCCGCGCTACGGCAGGTCGTCGGTTAGGACCACGGCGACCTTGCACCAAGTGTTGGCGCCCCACTGCTCGAGCGACGCCAGGATCTTCCAGGTATTGCCCTCGGGCAGCGTGTTGGCGGCGAACACCACCAGGTCGCCGCCCGTCTGCTTCACGCGCAGGATCGCGTGCGCGGCTCCGTTCATGAAGATGACGCGTTCGGCGCCCTGGATGTTCAGCGCATCGAGCTGCCTGACGTCGCCGGTGGTCAGCGGCTGAACCTGGGCGATGATCGGCAGCGGCGCAGCATAGCTCGGGACCGGCACGTGGTTGACCATCGAGAACCCGGTGCTGACCAGAAGCGACGCCGGGAAGTTGGGGTTAACCCTCCGGGTCACGCTGTTGACGGCCGCGTTAAGGTTCAGTGGCATCAGCGGTAGAACCTCCTGGCCCGCCGCTCGGCAACGCGCTCGGCGCGCAGTACGCGCAGATCACGGGTCGTCCCCTGGCGCGGGATGATCGGCTTGACGCCGAGCAGCGCGTCAGCCTCGTCGCGGTCCTTCCGGATCGTCTTGGCGCTCTCAATCAGAATGCCGCGCGCCAAACTCTTGTCCAACTCCGGATTCAGCGGGTCGAAGTTGATGAAGGGCCTGATCTGTTCGGGGTACTTCTTGCGCTCGGCTTCCTCGGCCGACCTGAGGTCGGTCAGCACGGCCAGCGCCGACCAGCGGACCGGAGACTCATAGATGGCGAGGCGAACCAGCGGACCGAGCTGCTCAAGAGCCGCCATCTCGTCGTCCACCGTCCCGATCGCTGCTCGGACGACGTGTCCCCCGTCATTGGTGCTTCGCATGGCTGTATGGCCCTCCTGCTGGCGCGCGTCATAGCATCGCGCGCCGCATGGGTCATCAATTCATCGCGTTGATTCCGAGGAAGTTCAAGACGATGTTGGCCGTCGCCGCTGCGTTGCCAGTGACCGCGATCAGGATCGCAGCGTTTTCCGGAGCGGTTAGGAGCGACGGCGCCGTCAGCGCGCCGACCACCGAACCGGACTGAGCCACTTCATGGAGCGCGATCTGGGTGTTCGATGCAGCAGCGCCGTACTTGAAGACATTCGCGGCGAGCTGCCAACCTCCCAGAGAGTTCGCGGTGCTGTCGGTGAACGAGGCGATCGCCGTCCCGCCCGTGACCGTCGACCCGACGACGGCGGTCGTCGCGCCCCAGATCAGCTTCACCAATTTCGCCGTGGCAGCGTTCGTCATCGAACCCATGGCGGCGATGTTGATCCCACGCCCAAGGACATCAAAAGAACTGAGCTGCAGGGAGAAGACGGCCAGCACGCTGTCGACGCCGGTAGCGCCCGGGTTGATGCCGGCCGAGCTGACCTGTCGGTTGATGTTGCCCTCTGCCGCCATCAGGGCAGCGCCGAGGCCGAACTGCGTCACCTCGGTGGATGGGTTCGTCCCGCCCCCGGCGTAGTTCGCTCCGCTGAACACCCACGCCGCCGCGCCGGCCGCGTTCGAGACGCATTCCCATTCCCGCTTGAAGCCGGCCGCATTGTTGAACCAGATCGCGCCGACCGCGATTCCCTGCGTGATGTCGTCGGTCACAAGCGGATCTCGCGTCGCTACCAGAGTCGTACCGACCCCGCCGACCAGGAACGGAACCTTGACGTCGCCGATGCGGGTATCCCATAGCGTGTTGGCCATCTCGTAGAACTCCTTGTCCGGGGGGGTTAAACTCTCGGCGGAAGCGTGGTCTTGCCGCCGTCGATCTCATAGCCGACGCTGTTCACCAGATGGCCGCTCTCGATCAACACCTTGTCCGACGCGCCATAGTTGGTTTTGCCGGCCGCCACTCGCGCGCGCGCCTCTTCGACCGTCTTGCGGGTCACGACGAGGGACTGGTCGTGCGACTTCATCCCTCGAAGCATCACGGTGACCGGACTCAAGGCCGGGGCATTAGTGTCGATGATCGATTCCTGCAGCTGCCCACCGATGCCATTGCCGAGGCGGTTCAGCGTGCGCGGGATGTCGTAGTTCGTCTCGCGGAGCTGCGTCGCGATCGCCGCCGGCCACCCCGGGCTCTTGGCCGAGATCATCGTGCGGAAGTACGGCCGCGGCGGGATGCCGACACGTGGCGCGCCAAACTCCTGGATGGCCGCCACCATCGGCACGCTGGTCCCATCCGGATAGGTCGCGTTCTCCAGGAACCCGACCCGGACGGTGCCCGGTTGCGATAGCTTGGCCGCCATCTTGGTGAGTACCGCCCGAAAGGTATAGCCGCCGCTCATCTTGGCCATATGGTCTCAGGCCGTCTGCGCGCCCTGGTGGTCGACCGCATTCCCCGGCCCCACTTCCGGGGCCCGTTCCTCGACATGCTCACCAGCGGCCACCGCTGCCTCACGGTTGGCCTTCCTGGCCTCTTCGGCCGCGATCTGGCTCTGGACCCACGCGAAGGTCGGCTGAAACGCAGTGACGATCTGGTTGAACTCGGCCACGACGCCCTGGGCGTCCATGACGGCTTTGCGGATCAGCGGCAGCGTCTGCTCGACCTCGGCCTTGAAAGCGAGGAGATCGCGGAAAACGTCCGGCTGATCCGCGGCGGCCGCGCTGGTGCTGGTTTCGTCCATCTTCGCCTCGCCGTCGGCAGCGGGAGAGAAGTCTTTGAAGACGAACTGCTCAAGGGCCGTGATCCGATTGTGGTATTTCTTTACGACTGCATCGAGGTCCATCGCTTCAGTTCCCTTCCGTCTCGGGAGGCGATTCCTCGTCCTCCGCGGTTATGCCGAGGTTCTCGGCGAGTTGCTTGTTCTGTCCGACCCACATGGCGAAGAACGCCTTGTCGATGCCGGGGTTGTGGCCGGCCCGGAGCTCGACCGCGTCTGGCATGTCCTTCGAGGAGGCTGACCGCAGGCGGCCTTGGAAAGCGCGGCCGCCGCCATCATCGGGCACGACCATGTGAAGGTGGAGCATCAGGGACCTCGCGGCCCCGTTGTAGACGTTGACTTTCGCCCGCTTCTCTTCAGCCATGGTCAAAACCTCCTGAACGATCCGAAGCCAGTGCCGATGCCATTGCCGAAGCGCGACCTGCTGCGAACATATTTCGGAAACGACCGGTAGGCCGCCGTAGCCTGCCAGAAGGCCGCGCCGTAGGGCGTCTGGTCAAACCACTGGCTGTTGTTCGTCGACGCATATTCGAGCGCCAGCGTGACCGAACCCTGCGTCGCGCTGCTGGCGCGACCTACAAGGCCATTGGGATCGTTGCCATCGGGCCCGCTGAACAGTTGGCAGAGGTGCGCCGTCAGCATGTACATAAGCTGCGTTTGCAGCCCGACGTCCTTGACGCGCCCGGTTCCGTCATTGCGCAGCCACACCTCGCCGGCGAGCGCGAAGTACGCCTGCACGGTGGCGTCCGGAGGCGCGGTGGCGAACGCCGCATACGCCGTCCGGAAGTCCGCCAGAACAAGCGTCGCAGTCGCGCCGCCCATCCTACGCGACCCTATCCTTCGACCGGTCGGTGTCCGGCTCGATGTCGGTCAGGTTCATGTGGTTCGGCTGCTCGGCCCGCACATCGCCATCCGGGTTCATCGGCTCGAGGCCGCACATCACCTTCTCGTGCTCGCGCGCCCGCGCGGCGGCGCTGGCCTGGTCGCTGTAGGCGAATATGAGCCCCTCGACCAACGGGGTAAACTGGCTGTTCTGGTCTTTCCACTTTTCCCAGAAACGTCGGTCGACCTCGGTCAGCCCGAAGTCCCCGATGATCGAATAGTTTGGCACCTTGCCGAACGGCACGGCGTAACCCTTGAGGCGCACCTGGCCACCCACCCGCATGTGCTGCTTCACCATGCGGATGCCGCCGCCGAGAACCTTCTGTTCGGTTTCAATGCTCTCGGTCAACTGCATCACGATCCCCTTTGGCAGTTTGCACGCGACCCACACGGTCGATGACGTTTCCTTCGGGGTGTGCACCGCCGGCGAGGCCGGGTCGGTGGTGTGGTCGAGGTCGGCCGATACTTTCGCCGCGGCCCGGCGTGACTTGGCTACTTTGGTGGTCATGGTGGTCCTGTCGTTTTGGGGTTGGCGCTGCGTGGTCTTACGCCCACCCGCAGCTTTTGGCGATGGCCTTGTCGGTCTAGATGCCGAGCATGCTCGCGACGGCGAAAGTCTGCCGAAGCACGGTCCCCATGCTGCCGCCGGTGATCTTCTGTTTCCAAGAAGACAGGTCGGGGATGAGGCGGTGGGTCCGCATCTTTTCGTTGAATGCGCAGAACCCGGTCTGCTGGCCGCGCACGCTGGTGCAGATCAGCTGCATGAAGTTGCCGCCGAGCACGCCCTGGGGGTTCGCGGTGGACTGCGCCTGATACTGGATCGCGTCGACGATGCGAAGGTTCGGGATCTGCTTCAGCAGGTCGCTAACGTTCACGTCGAACGAGTTGGTCGCAGTGATCGCGAACTTCGATGTCGGCGCCAGTGCCAGGACGAACGGGGATTCCTGGTTGATGTTGCCGCCCGACTGCACGATCAACTGGATTACCAGCGACTGGATGTCCAGGTAGATCTCGTTCGGCGTCGCCGTGATGACGCCGTTCGTGATCCACAGGTTGTTGCCGAACGATTTCGGCCCTGGGATGAGCGATGCGGTCAGGTTCGGGTCGTTGAGAAGGCCGTAGTTCTGCAGCCCCTTGACGCCAAAGAAGTAGATCTGGTTCTGGTAGCGGTTGAGCGCCCACGCGGCCGCCGCGTTGAGCTCGCTGACCCAGTTGATCTTCGCCAGGCCGGCGACGGCCAGTTCCTTCTCGCCGTAGCCAAGGATGGTCTGGAACAGGTACGGCTGCCTCTGGGGAAATCCGATGTTGGTGCTGACCATCCCGCTGGTCGAATAATCGTCGTAGCTCGAGACCTGGCCGGTATGCTCGGCGACCGGGAAGATGACGGTCGACAGCGTCCAGTCGCCCTTCTTGACCTCGCCGAGGATCTCCGCCGCTTTCAGGGGCGAGAACAGGATCTCGTAGATCGTCGGGTCGATCATGGTCGACAGCATTACGGGGATGCCGGTGTTCTGCGTGGTGGTCAGCAGCGGCTGGGCGTCCTGCGCCATGTAGGGCGCCAGGCCCTGGTCCATGGCGAGGTCCCAGTCGTGCTTCCACCCCTCGGGGATGTACATGCGGGCGTTCTCGAACAACGCTCCGTTCTTCTCGTAGCGCGGCTTGTCGGCCATGAACTGAGAGCGCGCTTCCTGTACGTTCGTGCTGAACATCGGTGTGTGCCTTTCAAAACAAAAAAGGCGCTCACGAGGAGGCGCCCTTGGGGGTTGGTGATGGGTGGTGGTGCTGGTGATCGCGGAAGTAGAGGCCGCGAGCCTCTACGCCGTTACGGGATGTCGGTGATCTTGACGAGCTCGCCGACCGCGGCGGCGTTGCGCGCGGTCCACTTCGTGGCAAAGTTCGCAGCCGCGGTGATAGTCGTCGACGTGACCGTCTGGGTCGGATCGACGACATAGGTGCCCGCTCCACCAGTGGTGCCGGTGAGCTGCTGATAGAGGGTCGTGGTGACGGTGATGCCGGTGCCGGTCAGGGTCTGCCCCGCATTGAACGTGCCGGTGATGGTGCCGCCGGCTGTGAATACCCCATAGGTGCCGCTCACCGCAGTCGATGCGGCGGACTGCTCGGGAATGCTCAGCGTGTAACGGCCGAGGCCATTCAGCGCCTCGCCGGCCAAGAGCGGCGTGAGCTGGCTCACGATCTTGCTGCCGGTCGAGATGCCGGTGCCGCTGATCGTGGCGCCAGGATAGATGTTGCCGGTCAGGCCCGATGCGGCCGTAAGGATGTCGCCGGCGACCGAGCCGGTGACCGAGAATGTGGCCGCAGCGATCGACGACGCCGTGCCGGAAGCAGTCAGAGCAGCGAACGAGACCGATCCATCGGCGAAGTTGGCGTAAGCCGTCTGACCGAATGCAACGGCAGCCGTCCCGTTGTTCTTCACCCAAAGATCTACCTTGTTGTAGACCGCGATCTGGAAGCCGCTCTGGATGTAGAACACGGACTCGGCGAGATACTGCGTGATGATGCCCTGCTGCTTGCGCGAGACCAGGCCGGCGGGCTGGCCGGAGCCGAACGTGTTGACGGTGCCAGGCGCGTTGACGTCGTCGGTCGACTGGTAGGTCACCCACGCGAAGCGGCCGACGACCGCGCCGGGGACAGAGACACCGGCGATTACGCCGGCGCCCGAGATCAGGGCGCCCTCGCCCGCCATCACGGTGCCGCGCGGATTGTACGACGCGAAGTCGCCCTCGATGCCAGGCGCTTGCGTGGTGTTGACCTGGGACTGGATGTTCGTCATCTAAATTTCTCCTGTGGGTTGGTTTGCTAGGGAGGGGTTGCGCGAAGACCCCTCCCCGCGTCGCGAGGAGGAGGCCGCCTTGATGTTTACGCGCTGCCGATGCGGTCGAGGTTCTTGGCGATGTTGGGAAGACGCTTGGCGAAGTCGGCCTTGCTGCCGGCGCCGCCGCTGCTATCCATCGCGATCGTGGTGTTGCGCTTGCCGCTGTCGGGGGACGACAGATTGTCGAACATGAACTTCAGCGCGTCGGCCTTCACGCCGGCGAGCGGCTTGGTGTCCTTGCCCGCTGCCTGGATGGCGTGGAGATAGACGCCCTCGACGCTGTCGAATGCCATGCTTGAGAGTTCGCCCACTCGGGGTCGGACGTGATCCTTGGCAGCGTAGATCGCCTGCTGGAGCTCGCGCTCCTGCTTGATAGCTGCCTGCACCTTCTTGTCGGTCGCTGCGTCCATGGCCTTCTTGTCCTCCTTCTCAGCCTCATCCTTGGCCTTCTTGTCGCGCGCGCCGGCGCTGGGCTTCTCGTCCTTCGCCTTCTTGTCCTTGGCCTTCTTGTCTTTCGAGAATTCCAGCTTTTTCTTATCTTCGTCATCCGGATCGCCGTCTTCAGCGGTCTCCTCGACGTCCTCATCCTCGGCGGATTCGGACTCGTTGTCCTCGTCCTCTTCGTTCTTGTCCTCGTCCTCGGCCGTCTTCTCCTTGTCCTTCGGCGGCCATTCGTCTTCCGCCTTGGGCATTCCGCCTTCGATCATGTCGAGCACCGCGTCGAGGCCTGCCTTGATGCTGCCATCCTGGGCGAACTTCGGCTGCAGTTTGCCCTTGACGAGCTCCCGCACGTAAGCGGCCAGGACCGGCCGCTTCGCCTTCCAATTGCTCGCGCGGATGTTGCGCAGTCCCTTCGTCAGATCGATGCTCGCGTCCATCGCAAGCATGGGCTGCAGGTGCGCCATCAGCGCGCCATAGGCGATGCTGGCGGTAGAGGACATCAGAACTCTTTTGGTCATGGTAAAAGCCTCCTTCGGGATGAGTGGGTTTTTGGAATCGCCTACAACTACGTCCGGACCAGCCCTACCGTCGGAAACCAGGGCGACGTGATTTCCAACGATGTCTCGCATCACTCCGTCATAGCGAGTGCCGTTATAGGAGCCTGGAGTCATGTCGGCGCGGTAGCGGTACGCGCTCGATAGCTCTTTCTTCTTCTCGCTCTTAACCGCCTTGATGCCTTTGTCGGCCCAAATGACGAGGCTGTTCTTCAGGTAGGTCCCGTCGAACTCTGCGTCCGTTCCGGTCGAGCCGATCACGTGCTCGGGCTTGTGGTCCGCAGCACTAACCGGGACGTGCTCATCGAGCACCGGTTTGTTGTTGAACGTGCTGGCCGCCTTCTTGAGCTCATCCGGGTCCCGAAACAGGTAGTAAATCTTGTCGGCCGTGAGCCCCAGCGTCTTCCACTGTGGGATCTCGTCGCCGCGGTACGGGTTGACCGCGGCCTTGCTGATATTGCTGACCTCGACGTGCAGGTGGCCGTCGGGGCTCTCGGTCCGGTTCCCCTTCGCAGGCGCAGCATAGTCGAACGCCAGGCCGTGCCGGTCGATCATCAGGCCGAACGGCGCCCGGTCGAGCGCCAGCAGCTCGTCCATAGCGCCCATCCCGGGCTTCATGGGCGCGTGCGTCATGGCGGCGACGCCCGAACCCCCACACGCCGAGCACATGTCACCGTGGACGTTCCCAGCCCCGCCGCAGGCCCCACAGAGGCCGTCCTGGGCGTGCTTGAGCTTCTTGGCGCTCCCGACGATCGGCGGGAACCCGGAGTTGGCCGCGGTGGTAGCCTGGACCTGGTCCTGCGCGTGCCGAGGTTTCTTGCCGGTGCTCTTGATCCCGCGGATGCGAAATGCGCCGTCCCCGTCGATGAAGAACTTCTTCTCGTGGTCTGAATCACCGGGGTCGACCACCACGTCGAATGAGTGCCCGATCGACGAGGTCTCCTGCAGGTGCGCCAGCAGGCGCTTGAGCTGGTTCTCGTCGTCGTCGAGGTCGATGACGATCTGCTCGTCCTTGGCGATCTCCTCGCCGCGCGCCCAGCCCGCGAAGTTCTTGTGCAGCGTCGCCCAGTCCTCTTCACTCATGTCGTCGGTGGCGCCGAGGTCCGTGCTCAGGCGCTCCTTGACCGCGGGGTGGATCGGCGACGGCAGTTCGTGCAGCCCGAACCAGCCGGCGCCGGTGTGCTCGTTGTTCAGCTTCGGCGAGAACTTCTCGGCGACCGGCTTCGCGAAGGTGTGGAACGTCTTGCCCGTGGGGGTCGACCGACGATCCATCAGCCGCTTCGGCCCCTGCGGCGAGGTGTTGCCGAGCTCCTCGGCGTTCTCCCGATCGGCCGCCTCCTCGGCGCTCTCGCCCGGATCCCCATTGCCGCCCGGGAGCGACCAGTGGCCCGCGAAGTTCTCCTCCTTGGCTGACCTGCGCAGCAGCAGGACGTGCCCGTCCGGGGCGACGTGCACCGTGCCGGCGACTATAGCTCCCTTGGGCAGCACTCGCGCGTCAGGCATCTCGCCGTTTTCGTCGGCCGCGACGAACTCCTCGCCCACGGCCTTCGGGATCCCTAGGCGCGACTTTCCCTCCGCGGCGGCATACATCGCGCGCTTTTGCCGTGGTGTTTTGGCTGGCATGGTGTCAGCGCATCTCGCCGCTGGTGATGAAACCATGCCAGAGGCCGCCGGCGCTCCCGTCGATCGACGGCATCACGGTCAGCGTCGCGAAATCCGCCGCTTCGATCCCGCCGGCGATCGACCACGCGATGCCGGGCTTGCAGCTCTGGACGTGGTCGGTGTCGAATAGCTCCCACTGGTCCCGAGTCGACGGCGAGGGGATGGCGAAGCAGCTCTGGCGCCACTTCGGGTCAGCGGGGCTCACGAAGGTGAAGCCGACGCGCCGGCCGTCCTTCATGATCCACTTCGGGTCGAGGTCGAGAAGCTTCATAAGGGCCACCTCTCAAAAGAAAAAGGCCCCAGTTTCCTGAGGCCTTTCCTCGTCTGGCAGACTTTGTCGCCAGACCTTCATTGAGGGCATTCGCCCTCCTGAAAATGTACGCTCCCTCATTATCGCTCGCGAAGCGATGTCCCTGGAACGTTACTCGGCGGGACCGACGACCCAGGCTGCAGGCTCTGGTAGGGAGAATTCTATAGTTGGCGGATCCTGAGAAATCAATCGTTGGCGTCACGAACACCGAAGGCTACCCGCTTCAGGCAGGTCGACTGCCGATTTAACGACCACTCCGACCTCTGGATCCGGACCCTCTATGCCGTCTAGCCGGGCGTCCCCGGCCGCTCAACTTATCCCTTTGGCTGTGGAATATCTTCTTCAGGAACCGCTTCTTCCTTGACCTCGAACGACGCGATTGCCGGGTGGAAGAGGTGAAACGAATATTCGCCGGACGGATTCGGCGATCCCTCATAATTGCCCTCGACGACGATGGTCTCCGACCTGTCGCCCTCGGCATCCACTTGCACGACTTTGGCGCGGTAGCGACCGTTGACATGGATCTTCACGGTGGTGGTCATGGAAAGATTCCCCTTGGGTTGAGAGCTACGCGTCGCCGCGCTTCAGCATCTCGGCTACTTGGCCCACAGTGAGGTCCTCGTCAAGGGGTCCCACGCAGTCGTCGCATGGCTTCTGCGCCTTGCGATACTTGTTGCGCGCACAGCCCTTGCCCTCGCCCCTGCACGCCCAAAGCCGAAACTCGCCGCTGGTGTGCTTCGCCAGGACCAAGCTGAGATCAGCCATCACCCGACCTCGAACGTGACCGTGATGCAGGTCTCGCGCCCGCCGTGCTTCGCGGCGATCTCGCGCATCGCCGCATTCCGCGGATGCGTGCCGAGCATGATCCTCGGCGCCTTGATCTCCGCGGCCTTCTCGACCGCCGCGGCGAACAGCGCCGTGTATACGCCGCGCCCCCTGAACTCGGGGATGGTGTAGGCCTGCAGCAGGAACACGGTCTTGGTGTGCTCCAGGAAGTCGTAGGTCAGCACTCCGACCGGGATCTTCTCCTGGCCGTTCCGCGCGATCGCGATGAAGGCCTTGAAGTTCCACCCCATATTCAGTACGCCGCCGGGCTCCCCGAGCCCGCGTTCGTCGACGTCGAGCCATCCCATCACCGAGAGCCGTGCCGCGGGCGTGCCGTTCAACCCGTCGACGTGCTGGATCTCGATGTTCGTCATAGTTGGTCACTCAAGAATACGGCCAGGACCGTCTCGCCGATACGATCCACCCGGCAATATCCCTCGCTCGCCAGTCGCTCGATCATTCTCGAGTCGACAGAAGAGAATGCAGAATGGCTGCTGTAGAGGCGACCGTCTTCGTGCCGCATCAACTCGCCGTACTTCTTGAGGATAGCGATCGCGTTTTTGTCCTGGCCGCTTAGCTTGCTCACGGCTGCTTCGGCCGCAGCACGATCTCGTAGCCGAGCGTCTCGGCTAACCTCGCGAGCGTGCGAAGCGTCGGGCTTCGCTTGCCGAGCTCGACGTCGATCAGGCTCGTTCTGCCGAGGCCGGAACGCCGTGACAACTCGTCGAGCGTGAAACCCCATGCCCTGCGAACGCTGCGCAGCTCGGTTACGACTTCGTGCGTGCCTTGCTCTGGTAGGAACATCAGGTCCTCGTTCTGGCGACCTCAGGCTCGTCCGTCTTAGCCACCGTCACGCACCTACCACGCTCGATGTAACCGTGCCAGCACCTGCCGCAGTTGACCGAGGGGCTGAAGGTCGGCGCATCCCTGTTGCCGTCCCAGTCCCATTGCGCGCTACCGCCGTTCTTGCCCTGCGGATCCCTCGGCTGGCCGGTCTTGCCGGCGATGATCAGGTTGCCGCAGCGCCTATCGTGCATCGGGCAGTTGAAGCTGAACACCTCCTCCTTGCCCGGCTCCGCGTCCCTGTCGCCGACCTCGAGCAACTTGAAACGAACCTTCGCGTCGCTCACTTACTCAGCTCCTTGGCGATCTGAGTGCAAGCTTCGCGCGCCCTTTTGGCGCGAGAATATGCCGCTCTCATCTCCTCGACGTCTGCGATCGCAGCGAGATGGGTGACCGCCTGCTTGAACGCCTCGTCGAACGCGTCGAGCGCGGTATCGAGTTCGGTGGGGCGATCGCTCACGAGAAGTCCTCGCCCTTGTCGACTGGTATCGGCGGCATGGCCACGATGTCCGATCGGCCATGCCAGCTGTCCGCGCAGAACTGGATCATGCCGTCGGTGATGAAGTAGTGGCAGACCACCTCAACACCAACCACTTCGGCCCCCATGGCGACGAACGTCTGCTTGAAGCTCGGCGTGAACAGCGGCCGCGCGAAGTTGCCGTTGAACTGCCAGCTGTCAGGCAGCGGGTGCAGGCGCTCGCACGCCGGGCACCAGTGATGCCAGCCGCCAACTGAAGCGCGAACGATGAGCGGATCGGCCTGTTTCATGACTTCTTTCTCGCCCATGTGGCAAGCTTGGCTTGTCGGATACGTTCGCAAGTTTCTGGCGATCGCTTCAATCCTCGGCCAGCAATTCCTATTTTTGCCCGGGTCTCTGCCGATAGCACTCTTTTAGGTCTGGCAGCAAGCGCCTCCGGCGAGAACTTAAATCCGGACTTAGCGGTGCTGATCTTCAACCGCACCGATGGATGCTCCATTGCGGACTTCGTCGCTGCACTTATCCTAGACCGCCTCTCAGGAGAGATGGGCTTTCCTCTCAACGCAGCCGATCTCTTTGCATTGGATGCTGGCGTTCGCACCAGAGCGCGACTGGCATCAGCTATCTTAACCAAAGCTTCAGCACCATGGCGGTTTCCAAGCATCGGATTGAAGTCGCCTCCAAGACCGACGTTGTAGCCGAATCTTCGGTCAGTAGTTCGAAATGCAGCAATCGCCTTAATTTCCAGTTCGTGGATGTAATCCATCGAACCGATGACAAGAGTTCGCATTCTAGCTTCGTTGTACTTAGCAATGGCTGCACAAATTGGCCGTTTTAATCTCTTCGCATCCGACAGATGGTCGCGCCATCTAACTTCCGCCGTTCGGCCTGTGATACCGAAATAACGCTTACCATTTGGAAATTCGATGACGTAGAGCAGATAGGACATTGCTAGCTGAAACCTTTGATTACCGAGATGCTGACGCACCTACAATTAATCAAAGTTCCTGGCCAGATCCACTTCTTTTCATGTGGATCGAACCATCCTTTTTTCACGTCAAAAAGCTTCCCGTTGTTCGCGAGGTGGGTCGGCCTAGGCACCTTGCCGCCGCCGCTGTGCCGCCACTTCGCCTGCGTGATGCCGAGCTCGACCTGGCGCACACGGTGCATATTCGCGGAAGCCTTGTTGTTCTGATCTCTGGCGATTAGCGCCGCCCGCCGCTTCGTGATCGGATACCGCGCTTCAAGCTCCTTCGCCAGCGTCCCCAGGTCTCGCCCCGCCGAGACCGACCGCATCACGAGGCCCTCGATGTCCGAGAAATACTCGCTGGCGATCGACCGGATCAGACCGACGTTCTCAGCGGTGGTCGCCTCGACCACATCCCTCATCGCCGGCGTCATCTGGAACTTCACCGAGAAGCCGCCCTGGCGCAGGATCGACCGCATTGACTTGTCCGTGCGCTGCGATACCGCCTTGGCGAAGTAATTTGCCAACTTCGGCGCCGCGGCGTCGATGTTCGCCGTCCACCGGTCCGCCATCTGCCTCACGGCCTTCGACATCACGACCGCCGGCGAATGCCTCATGGCGATCTTGGCCACGTCCAGCGCTGCCTCGCGCGTCTTCCAGGTGCGCACGGCGCCGTCCGAGCGCCTCAGTACGATCCCGTCGACGTAGGCCCGCCATGTGCCGTTCTCCGTCAGCCTCGCGTCGGGCCCGCTCAGGCTCGGCTTTGGCGAGTATCGATCCGCTGGCGCATCGTCCATCGCCATCGCTGGCGGGTTGTTGCGATAGGCAGACTTCAGCCAATAGACGGTCGAGTCGTTCATCTCCTCGATCAGGCGCAGCAGCCGAGCCCTGTACTCGACCTGGATCCCGAGATTGGGGTGCAGCGGACGGAGCTTGATCTCCTTGCCGCGCGAAGGAAGCACTTCGGTAGCTTGGAAAGGAGATCGTGCCATGTACACCTGATTTCTCGATCTGGCGATAGAGCTTGATTAGATCCCTATAGATCTCGGCATCAATGTCGATCGAAACCATCGGTGCTATAGGATCACCGTATTCGGCGATAATTCGCTGTAGGTAACCGAGCCTTGGCCGGATGACCGATATCGACGCCGCGCCGGCGAGGAAAGACCGGCGCGTCATGTCCATAGCGCGACTCCACCGTTCGCGTCTGCTTTTAGCCAGATCACGTCATCACCACGCTCGTCGTGGGTCGTTTCGTGCGTGACACGGATTATGTCCCGATCCTCTTGAGCCCGTAGCCCGATGCGATCCCGTCGAGCGATTTCCCGATCGCAGTCTCGATATCGATCGTGGCGCTCAGGTTGTGGTCGACCAGCCACTGGATGACCCGCTTGCGGAGGCTCGCGTCGTCTTCTGGTGGTGACGCCGTGTTCGCCTCAGCGAAGAGCCTCATCTCGGCCTCAGCCTTGACTGCGTCGGTCACGCTGACCTGCCCGCTCATCAGCATCGCAGCGTTGTAGAGAATGCCGGCGAGGTCCCTCACATCGTTGACATAGTACGATGGAAGGTCGACCGCTCCCTTCAAGGCATGCAGCCTGTTCCGCACATTGCCCAGCAGAAACTCAGCGTATCGCCGGCTGACGGTTGGGCGCCATTCTCCCGCACCATCATTGCGAACTCGTTCCTTCATGGCATCGAGCCGCTTCTCGTAGTCGATATGGTTGAACATTTGATGCTCCCTCAGACGCCTATTCGTCGTCGGGATCCTCTACAACGTTTCCATCCTCGTCGACAATACTAGAAAGCCGTCACCCCTTGCTGCCGTAGCCGGATTCGCCCAAGATCTTGAGCATCTGTGCAGCACCGGCTGGGGATGATGCGACGTTTTTTACCTCTTCAGGAACGGAGTTCCACGCGATTCCCCCGTTCTCCTTGTATTCGGGCTTCCATCCGCTCGACAGAGCCTTGGTTATGACGTTCTCGCGGTGCTTGTAGACCTCATCTTTTTGCTTTGCTGCCTCCTGCCGCTGGGCCGCTTCTTCCGCAGCACGAGCGGCTGACGACATATTCTTCCAGCGATCGAAATCTTTGCGATATTCGGAATGCTGCTTCGAAACATCGTCATGCTCGTTGTTGATGACCTGATCAACTTCTTCGAGCGCAGCCCGCAGTTCGTCTCGAAGATTTCCTATTTCCTCCCGCAGAGCTTCTTCGGCATCCACGATATCGCTCTCGACTTCTTCGGCGTCGATGTCCTCGTCCGAGATCCTATCGCCATCTTCATCCAACCCGTGAATGAGATGATGCAAATTATCGGATGTCGAATTTAGCTCTTCGAAGCGACCGGATATATCCTGCACAATGCGGCTGATCTCGCCAGATTGGATGTGCGATAGACCAAATTCTTCGAGACTTAGCTTCTTGAAAGAAGATCCTTCCGGCTTGTCCCCGGCCAAAGCATCCAGCTTGTTGGCAATATCAACGAGATTGTTTCGCACCTTGGCGACAACTGCGGGAGCTTTCTCGTATGCATATTCTTGAGCGTTCTGCTCCGCCTCGAACTCCATCCCCTCGTCTAAGTCCGCGCGATCCTCTGGAGTGACATCCCAGACATCGCTGATTACTCCGTTGAACTCGTCATTCAAATCTACAAGTTTGGAATGGAGCTTCTCGCTTACCTTTGCCGCCTTATCAAGTTTGAGCTCCTTGGCCGACTTCGAGAGCGATTGCGCCCCAGTGGATCCGAATTTTCCGTCCGGCGCGCGCGGGTGGTCGGATTCATTGAACTCATCCCACGCGGTATGAACGAAAGGGATGACGGCATCGTTGGCCCCGCCTCCGTCGTCTTCGCTCTCGCCACCGGCGCCGCCTTGCGCTTTGCCGCCCTTGACGACGAGGCCCTCTTCCTCTTCCTCAGCCAGGTCCGGGAGATGCTCAGGCGGCAGCCCGTTGTAGGGCGAATTTTCATCGGAGACGATAACGCTGCGGACTTCGCCCTGGCCGATCGCGCCGAGGTCGACGTAGATCGTATGCGTCTCGGCCTCGATCTTGCGGACCTCGGCCTGGCCCTTCTCGTCGAGGGACCACAGCGGCTCGAACTCGAATCCGATCGCGGGGTCAACCTCGCCATAAAGGTCGAGCTGAATGAAATTGATGATCGTCTGCAGCTTGTAGCGCCATAGCGACTCCTGCATCGCGTTGACGAAATCATAAAACACCCGCAACTCGCCTTCGCTCGAGGCGTTCAGGCCAGTCGGAGTGATGCCGAGGAGGACGATCAGAGGAAGTCCTGAGACGCTTGAAAGCTGCTCCTGCGACTGCGCCTGCAGCGCGTCGAGCGTTCCAAGAGGCGTCGAGACGTTGAAGAACTCCTCGGTCTCCTTGTCTAAGACCATCGAGCCCATGTTCTGCCGCGTCTCGGCGAACAACTCGATACGGTCGACGACCTCCTCGCCGCCTCCCTGCAGCAGGCTCTGGGCGTTGGTGTAGATCCCGCTGACCGAGAAGCTCTCGATCAGGTCGGTGACGGCCTGGCGCGTGCGAAGCCAGTTGTCGACGTACGGCTTCGCCATCTGCGACAGCGACAACCCACCAAAGGCGTAGGCTGGCTTGAGCAGGTCCGGAACCTCGCGGCCAACGAATGTCAGCAGGCGCGATCGGTGGATCTGCTTCTGCATCGCGAACCAGACATCGGGACGATACCAATCGTCCGCCAACGGGTCGGTCGCGTTGTAGCGCACAGGGTAGCACCACACGGGCTCGATGTGCTTCAGCGCCTTGAACGATCCCTTCTTGAACTTGCGCTTGCTGACGTCATTCGATCCGTCACCGAGGTCGGTGAGCAGCTCGGCCGGATCATCCCCGTCGCCGGTGTCGATGTAGAGGTGGCTCCTGCCCATCCAGCAGTCGTATTCGGCGACGTTCTTGAAGCGGCCGCGGACGTCGAGCTTCTTCATGCGCTCGTTGATCTTGCGCAGCTTGCGCTCACGCGCCTTCTGCTCCGGGCTCGCCTCCACCGGCTTGGGCTTCGGCCGCTGCTTCTGGAGCGCGGCCTCCTCGTCTTCCTCCTGCGGCGCGCGCTCGGCCGCGATCGATATCTTGCTGGTCGGCGCCTTGTCCTGGGCGACCTTCTTGCCGTCGTCGTCCTCGTCCGTGTCGTCCTCGCCCTCGCTGGCGATCGTGAGCCGGATCCACTTCCGGGTCATCTCGGTCGCGAGGCGCTCGCCCATCCTGCGATATTCGGGGCGCAGCGTGAGTTCGGACAGATAGGCATAACCGAGGAACGCCAAGCCTTCGGCAAACGCCGCGCCGAAGCCGCCCGACATGCTCATCGCCGAGCTGAATGAATCGTTTGCCCAACTGGCGAGGTCGCTGTCCATGGCCAGCGCCGGTTCCCTACCGGGCGGCAGGACGCCCGGTGGGGGGTTGTAGGCCTGGAACGGATTGACCGCAGTGATCTGCCCGAAGATCGTATCCCCGCCTCCGCGCTCCATGGCTTGGCGCATACGGCGCCCTCGGATCTTCGCCCGCACACTGGGGTTGATCTTGAGCGCTGTCTTCGGCGCTGGTTGAGCGGGCGCTGACGGCTCAGCTGGCTTGGCAGGCGCTGGCGTCGGCGCGTGGTTGATCACGCCCATCACCGACCTACGGATCAACTCCGAAGCCTCGGTTTGCTTCCTGTAGCGCGTCACGGTCACGCCCGGCGCCCGCCCATGGATGCCACCTTCGCACGAATGTTCTTGCTGATCTTCATCGGCAGCCTCACGTGTGTTCGATGGTAGGCCGCCAGTGCCAACGCCATGACGCAGTCGTCGTGGAATCCTTCCGGCGCCTCATAGCGGACACCGGTCCGGGTATAGACATACTCGAAGCTTTCCAACTCGCGACGAATGTGACCCGGATGATCATGCGGAAGTACGCCGTCGGGCGCATCTGGGAACGAAACCTCGCCCGTATGGATCGCGATCTGAAGTGCCTCCATCAGGATCTGCTTGGACTGCTGGCTGAAGATATAGCCCTCGACTCGCGCTCCTGGCTTCTTCTGCAGTCGTTCGACGACCACGTCGCCAACGCCCGTGCTGTCAGCGAGCGTCGGCGTCGTGCCGATCGACGCGTGGATAAGCGGGTATTGCGCCTCCCACCCGATCTGCATGCGCATGAACTTGCCGAGCCGGCCGTACTGGTCGAGGCCGCAGTCCACCGTCCAGTCCTGCTTTTTAGCGAAGTCCAGCCCGTGCACGATCACGGGCCCGGTCGTCATCGGCTGCACGCACGCGGCGATCGCCCTCAGGCCGAATGGGTTGCCCTGGTCGTCGCTCGGCTCGGCGAGGTACAGCTCCTTGAACACCGCCTCGGGGAGAACCTTGCGAGCGTCCTCGACCTCATCGGCCTCCAGGACGTGCGCAGCAATCGCGTCGATCGCCGTGATCTTGTGGTAACCGAAGTTGGCGTCGTCGCCCTTCTCGGCCTTCCTGGCGAGCTGGTAGAACCAGTTGCGGCGCCCCTTGACGTTGCCGATGATCCTGATCGGGCCGCGGGTGGCCGTCAGCGTCGACCGGACAGCGAACCAGGAATCCTCCTTCGTGCGCGAGGCCTCGTCCATTACCGCCGCATAGACGTCCTCGCCGTAGAGCGAATCCGGCTTGTCGGCCGACTTGAACCAAAGCACCGCGCCGTTGATCAGCGTGATGGTCTTGAGCGTCTGGTTCTCGGTCCGAAGATCGTGCGGGATCGCCCGCAATGCCCGTCGAAAGGCGATGTCTGCTTGCCCGCTTACTGGCGCTATCCACCAATAGTTCCATCCCTCCTGACCATGCAGAGCCTGTTCAAAAAACCAGACAATACATGCACTTGTCTTTCCCGCCTTAGTGGACGCCTCGATCAGTGAATAACGCCGCGAGTCGAAGATCGCGTGCAGCTGCTTCGGATAGAGGTAGGGCCGCTCGTAGTCGAGGATGTACTCCTCGAGGTCCGCGACCGCGCCTATCTTGCCGGTGCCCTCCTGGGCCTCGTTGATCGCCACTCAGTTCAGCTTCGACGGTCCGGCGCCGTTGGTGCCTTTCGCCGGCTTGGTGACCGAGGTGGTGGCCACGACATCGATGTGCCGCGGCGCCGGACGGCCCTGGCCGTCGAAGATCCCCACCGTGAACCGCTTCTTGACCGCGCCGCGCTCGGGCGGAGGCGCCACCACCTGGACAGCGGCCAGCTTGGGGCTCTGGTAAGCCGCCAGATCGGAGGCTGCCTTCAGCGCCAGCTTGGCATACTTCTCGAACATGGGCTCATTCGCCGATTTCGCCCACACCTGCAGCGCCTGCTCGGTCGGCGCCGTCGGCTGGAACTTGGCGGCGACCCCCATGAACAGCACCATGAACTCCTCGAGGACCTCCTTGCCCAGCTTCTTGCCGGACATGGCGGCCTCGTTCATCACGCGCTCGGCAAGGATCTCGCGCTCGATCGTCTTGCGGTACTTCTGGCCCTTCTTGCTCCCGCCCCCGTTACGAGTTCCCGGTTTGGCTCCTCTTGGCATCAGGCACGTCCCCGGATTCTGTAGGATCTGTGAACAAGGGCACGCAGCACGGGTTCAGCTCCTAGACGGCCGGGAGCTCTTGGCGCACCCCAGCAGGACGCAGTCGCCGGGCGTTCGGCACTGATCGAAGCATGCGAAGGGGAAGCCGCCCAGCACCGGGGATCCGTCCTTGGCGCTGAACACGCTCCCGAGGAGCGGGGCGCAGCCTGGCATTGGCGCGTAGAGGTCGAACCGATCCCCTCCCTCAGTCCAATGCCCCTTCCTGCGGCTTCTTTCCGCCATGGCTTCGGCTCCTCGTGAGGGGGCTCCGCCCCCTCCTCGTCATCACCGACCCGTTAGGGGTTTGTCAACCTGTTGGGCCCAATGTGCGCACGGTCACGGCATGTTGCCGGACGATTGCCCAAAAGGATCCCTGATTATGCGGTTGAGTATGCGAGCAAAATGCGCCTGTGGCGCCCCCCGCCTCTACCTCTGCCGGTGCTGCTATGGCGGGTGCATGTGCCCAGCCCATCGCCCGGTCGAGGAAAATGCAACAATTGCTCATAAACCAGTTGATGCGAACCCGAAAGCAGCCTATACCGATAGTTGAGTTTAACCCTGACACCCGGAGGAAAGCCTGATGTCCCCCCCCCTAAAGCAACGCCCCCTCTTCGACTTCCGCTCGATGCTGATTACCATCCCGATCGCCCTGATCGGTGGTCTCACCCTGCTATTCGTCGCGATCGCGCCGATCAACTGGGGTCCGGTCTAATGGACGACGCTACACGGGCAGCGACCCTTAACCGCATCGTCGAGAACAACCGCCGCAAGATGCTCGACGTCATGGAGGGCATCAGCAACCTTCGGCGCCACAACACGCCCGAGACCTCGTTCGCCTTCCGCGCCGCCGTCGTCGAGCTCTACCGCGCCCGGGATCGGGTGTGGGACGCCCAGAACTTCGCTGCAACTCCTCGGATTTAGAGCTTATCGAAGCGCCCGGCATGCCCGGGCGTCACGATGCGCTTACCGCATCATCGACAAGAGGAGGAAAGACCTTGTCAACCGACAGACCGCACCTCGCCGCATTGGCGAATAAATTCTGCGCATGGAAGGCTATGAGTGCACCGGCCACGGTGCAGGCCATCAACAACCAGGAGACCACCACCATGACGAAAGCTGCAGCTGTGAAGAAGACCAAGAACTTAAAGGCCAAGGCCAATACTGCGAACAAATCTCGTGCTGCTGCGAGCTTGGCCACAGGCCGCAAGGGGCAGGTCATTGCGATGCTCAAACGTCCCTCTGGCGCAACTACCGAGGACATCTGCAAGTCGACCGGCATGCTCCCACACAGCGCTCGAGCGTTGATCAGCGGCATCGCCAAGACGGAGAGGGTCGCAACAACCAAAGCAAGCCGCGAGGATCCGACGGTCTATAAGATCGGCTGACCTGATGCACCGAATGAAGAGCCCGGCCTTAGTGCCGGGCTTTTTCATGCCGCGGCTTTGGAGCGGTCCTTGACGACCTGATCGAAGGTCTTCTTCGTTCCTTGCAGCACGGCTTTCTTGTCAGAGAATTTCTCCCACCGTCGCACGGCCAAGTCCACATAGGCCGGGTTCAATTCGACGGCCAGACATACCCTTCCAAGCGTTTCCGCCGAGATGATGGTGGTGCCGCTACCAGCGTAGGGCTCAAACACCAGATCGCCGGCGATTGAGTAAAGCCGGAGCAATCGGGAGATTAACTCCACCGGCTTCGCCCATGGCACCGGCCGCTCCCAATGGCCGCACGAGAACAACTTCGAATAGTCGGCGTGTTCGAGACCATGCTGAGGAGCAATCTTACCGATCAGAACGACATAATCGAGGTCAGACATGAGGTGGTTGTTGTGGTTTGGAACCGAAGCTTGTCGGTGCAGAACTGCAACGTCCCACTTCAACTTCTTTGCTCGAGCAAGATCAAGGTAGTCTGCAAGCAGATCCTTCGATGTGAAGATCACGTTAGCTTCACTGAGCGAGCACAGGTCCGAAACCTTGAAGTCTGCGACTTCGTCGCGCTTCATTTTTGCGGTGTGCGTCATGTCGCTGTAGATTCCACCTCCTCGCGTCTCAGCGCTATAGGGTGGATCTGCTAACATCAACTTCGGACGTTCGGCGAACAGTTTTGCCGTGATCTTTTCGCTACTCGAATCCCCACAGACCAGACGGTGAGAGCCCATCAACCATACGTCGCCGAGCCTTGATACCGCCGGCGCCAGGTCGGGGATGTCGTTCGGGTTGCCGGATCCGCCAGCGCCACCGATGAAGGTAGCCAATCGAACATTGTCAAAACCGGTGAGGTGCAGCGGGTAGTCGAGCTTTGCGAGCGTGGTCAGGCCGATCCGCAGCAAGCCTTTGTCGAAACCGGTCATTGCCGGCAGAGCATTGTCGCTGATAACGATCGCCCACTTCTGCGCCGGCGTCAGGCCTGGGCGAACTATGGTCGGCACCAAAGCCCGCTCTGCTTTGCGTGCGCCGAGCTGACGCCCATGCCCTTTGAGGATCGTGTCGGTCTCGTCAATCAAGATCGGCTGGTCGAATCCGAACTCCAGGATGTTCGTCGCGATTGCGTCGATTTGTTCTGGCGTATGGATCTTCGGATTGTTCGGAAACGGGATGAGATCGTCCACCGGGCGCATCACGATTTCTTCGGCAGTGAACTTGATCTCAGGAGCCGATACATTGGCGCCCGACTGCCTTTTCCTCTTCGAGACCTGCGTCTTCAATCGATCGCCTCCGCGTCCACCGCGTCGCCCTTCATCAGCCTGAGCTTCTTCTGCGCCTCGAACGCGCTCGGATAGTTGCCTAAGGACGGCTTGATGAAGGCGCGAGGCACGTTCGCATAACCAAGTTGCTGGTTGGCGTCGTTGAAGACCATGGTGGCGTCGTATCCCCTGCCTTCGATCACCGCTCGACGCCTGGACCTGTTGCCGGCGCGCGTCCACTCGTGCGGCCAGTGCGTGACGAAGCCGGAGTCGATCAGCACCGCCATGTAGACGGTCATCTCGGAAAACGCCTCAACGTCCTTTTGATGTACGGGATAACTCTTGCGCTTGAAGGCCATGCGCGCCGTCTTCGAAAGAGGTGGAAGGCCGCCTCGCCGCTGCAGCCGCTCCTAAATGTCGCGCCTGTCGGCGAGCGCGCGGGGTATTCCTGTTCAGGTTGCCGGTGCAGTGCCGCTCGCGGGGGCGGCTGCCGGCGCAGTATTGGCCGGGATCGCGGTGCTGAGGGCGGTGTTCACGTGCTTGCTCTCACGGTTGTTGGGGTGCTCCGACCTGCAGCGCTCCATTCGCGCACTCGTCGGCGGATCTTTCGATAGTTGACGACGTCGATCGAATTATCCCTCTCCAAGTCGGCGTCGTGCCTGTCCCTCAGATGGTCCTCGATAAGGTCCATGTGCCGATCGGTGATGTCCAGTAGCATCGTGACGTCGCGCTCAAGCACCGCGACCCGGTCTTCCAGGCGCTTCGACCGGATACCGAATGTCTTGGCGTCGGCGAACCCGCCGACTGACTGCATGTGAGCGATTTGCTTCTGCGCGTAGGCGAGGTCTCTCTCGACCTTCGCCAGGCGATCCTGATCTGACGGCGGTTTCTTCTGGTCGGCCAATCAACCACCTGCTCTTTGCAACGAAGCCCGGAGCGATCCTGCTGGGATCATTCCGGGCTCCGAGGGGGCTCCGATCGCTTCACCTTCGAGGTTCGCGTTTCAGACCTTCGTCGCTATCCAGCGGCTGATGAAGGAGGCGACTCGGGCTAGATCCGCGCCCGCGTTGGATGACAAATTCTGTCAAATCTTGCAATAGGGTTCCACCCTAGGAGACGGATACGAAATACGGGTACGCGGCGGGTACGCGGCGGGTACAAAATTACACATAGGTACTTTTATGTAAAAATACGTATTTTTTTCAATTACTTGAGTTTTTCAAGACTTTCTGCAAAATCGAACTATTATTTTCTCTCCAGCATCGCCAAATATACCGATGATACCATATCACTGATGTCCTCGGTTTCCGGGTTCCAGCGTTCATAAGCCTCGTATCCGGCAATTCGCATCTCCCGAGTAATTTCGAAATCCTTAGGAGAGATCATCACTATTCTCGCTGAAGGTCTGCATTTGTCGGTCTTTGCACGGATCACCCTCCAACTTTTGTTGTTACCCTGTTCCTTTGGAGTAGCCCAACGAACATTCCGTGGATGATATCCACCATCCGGATTTGGAAACCGGTCAAGAGAATGCAGCTCGGAAGGCCTCCTTCCCACGTCTTTGAGAAATATCGGATAGCTCTCCAACCATCGCTTGCATACGGTGATTCCTCTACCACCATAGACATGCCATCCCCGTGTCTTCGGATTGGTACATCGTGAGATCATGGATACCCATGCTTGGTACTCAGGAGTTATTTTCCCGTCGATATATTCTCGATAATTTGCCGGTCGAATGCCTCGTCTAGCATTTTCTGCAAGTCTAGGACCGGCTTTGATTGCTTCGATTTGCCATTCTTCAAGAGGTTTTTCCTTGGCGTCGCTCATCTGTTGCCCTCTCTTACGTGCAGCAGGATCACCTTGGTCGCGGCGTGATCGTCTCCGCTCAGACTCCACAGAACGAGAGCAAGCAGGTGTGGGTCGACGCCGAACATGCGCCAGAAATTCATCTCGTTCATCCGGTGTTGCAGCTCGTGGTGCTGCCTGCATCCCGGCAGCGTCCACCTGTCGTCGGGCTTCTGCTGCCCGCCGGTCGGCTCCTTCCCGTGCAGCAGGCTACCGGTCCGGAGGTGCATGGGGTCGCCGCACCCCGCCGTGGCATCTCCGCGGGCGACGCAGGCCACGCACGGAAGGCGCTTCACGAAGTCGAGATGCGATCGATTCTTGACCGCCGGCGTGCGCACCGGCTTCAGGTTCGACCAGCCGCCCTCTGGAACGATGCGAGAAGCCATCAGTCGCATGCCTTCATCTTGTCGGCGATACCGCCTTTGACGCGAACATAATCGTCCCATTGGATGAACTCGCCATCATGCCAAAATCCCCATTGGCGCTCTTGCCTGAGAACGACAACCAGTGTCCAGCAAGTCCCCCATGGTGTTGAGATCCGGTGTTTATGGGAAGCCGGAAAGGTTCTGAACCAAGGGGCTCGATAGCGCCGCTCGCCTGATGGCGTGGTCTCTAGATACGAGCCCCATAATCCAACGCTGATAAATCGCTTCGGGTGGTCGTGAAGATCCAAGCTCCAATCATCGCCGACGAACTTGTGTAGGTAAATCTTGAACCATCGTGTTCGAAAAATCACCCAACGATAAAGATAGGTCGGGCAGCGATTATGTCCGTTGATCTCTTCTGCTGTACCAAGAATCCTATTGAGTAACTTCATTGATCAGGCCTCCAAAATAGATTTGCACGGCATCGTTACCGACCTCGGATCGTCGGCGCGGCCGGCCGCAGTGACAGCGCAGCGGTAGCCGCACCTGGTGCAGACCGCGACCCAAGTCCCGCAGCACTCGGCCGGGTAGGGCAACTCGACGGTGCACGATTGGAACCTGCCCTTGGACAGGTCGACGTCCACTCCCTCGGGGAAGGCGGCGTTCGACACGCATGAGGCCTTCCTGCCTGTGCTGATGAAGCCGACCTCGAACTCTGGTTTCTTCATGGTGCCCTCCCGTCCCTTATCAATCCCTCGACGATCTTGCGTACCGCCATCTTACGATCTCGATAAAATACCTGCCGATGCACGCCTATCTCGGCGCATTTCCTCGTGACCTTCGCGCCCCACGCTCGCCACAGACCGCCCAAATTCAGGAACATCGCCAGATCTGGATCTTCGTCGCGCAGGTATTGCATGGCCCAAGCCAGGGACTCGTTCATGCGTCGGACCTCGTCACCACCGGGCGGTCCCTTATCGCTGAACAGTCGACGCATCGAATTGCGCAGCGACTTGTTGCCAGCCTGGGCGACCAGGTCCGCCATCGACCGCAGCGGCGCCGGCATGGCGTTGCCGAACTCCCGCGGTCCGGTGGCTCCGACCGCCAGGCGCCCGAGTACTTTGAACGCCTCCTCGATCCTGGCTTCCACCAAGTCCTCGGTCCAGCGATCGCCGGTGATGCTCGCCCGGTCCTCGCGTTCCTTTTTCCGGTCGAGGCGCCGGCGGATTGCCAGGTTCTCATCAATCTCGGTGCTTGAAAATGAGACGTGTCCGGCCACAGCCACCCTGAGCTCCTGCATGCGCTCGTCGACCACGCCGATGGGCGCCTTGAGGTCGTCTGGGAGCGGCGCCATGACGTCGTCGTGGTCCATCTCGGCGCGCTCCCCGGTGCGCGCGTCGATCGGCCAGTCGGTTTCTATCCGGCGAGCCTTCAACCTCACCCGATGCTTCTTGAGAGCCCTGTTCTCATCGATCGACAGCCGCTTGCGCCTCTCGCGCTCGTCCAGAACTATTTTCGTTCCGATGTCGACAGGTTTCTTCGTCGTCGCCATTCCATTCCCCGCGTTCAAAATATGCTCCCGTCGAGCGTAGTGATTGGCCGCCCTGTGGCTTGGTCTATGACCGGACCCTCTTCCTTTTTCTTCTTCGGCTGCGGCGGCCACTGCAAGCCCTTGCCGAACACCTTCCTCCCGGTAGGCCAGACGTAGTGAAGCATCTTCGGCTTAGCCGGGTCCTCGTTGACCGCTTGAGGGTCAGGCATCTCAGCTAAGCCGATCACGTTGTATTTGAGAAGGTCTTCGCGGAACCGCCTGGTTCGAGCCTTGATGCGATTGCGATATTTCTCGGTCGACTCGTCCTGCTCCTGCGGATCCATCTTCTTGTACTCGATCCCAAGCTGGTACCACTGGACTACCGACCGCACACCCGATGGAAGGCCCAGCACCGGCGGTGGCGCCACGCCCCTGTCGTCGATCACCTTAAGAAGCGCGCGGAAGACGTCGACGTTAACGCCCCTGAGGTAGAAACCGTCCGGCTTGACATAGCCTTCCTGGTGCTCGCGAACCTCTCCCTCGACCACCCGCTGCTCGGGCTCGACCGAGACCATCGACGGGATGTCGTCGCCGTCATCATCGACGCCGATCACGACAGGTGCAAGCACGAACTCCCAGGTCATACGGTCGTCGCCTTCTCGCTGTTTGCTGACCTTCACGCGCCTCCGCACACGTCCGTCGTCGTCGCGCTGGTCAACTCCGTGCTTATCCTGCACGCGCTCGACCAGCAGCGCGGTCTCGATGTTGTTGAAGAACTGCTCGTTGCCGCGGTGCTTTCCCTCGGCGTTGGTGTGTCCGATGATCCACAAGGGGGCGCCGGTCTGTTCATTGATAACGGCGTAGTTCGACATGATTCTGTTTAGATCGTCGCTCTTGATCTCGCTTGATCCGCGCGTCGCCGAGTTGTGCGTGTCGATGATGGTCGCGGCGTGGGGAAGGCGAAATCGCTTGGCGATCTCCTTGATCTCGGTGATGAGGCCGGTGACGTTGTCCTCCGTCGCATAGAGATTGGGCGGCCTGGTCAGCCATGCGAACGAGTGGAGATCCTCGTGCTTGATCCCGTGGTGGACCATGTAGGCACGCAACCGATTCTCGAAACCGGTTGATCCTTCGTAGGTCAGATAGATAAATCCTCCTGGCACCACGCGCTTGCCCGCGAATGTTTTGCCGAAGTGACAGTGCATCAGCATGTCGAGCACCTCGAACGTCTTGCCAGACTTGCTCGGCCCCATGATCAGCGTGTTGTCGAACATCGGCACCAGGAACTTGATGCGCCATGGGTAGGCCTTGACCGGAGCGGAGAGGTCGCGCCAATCCCTCGCACCATATCGAGACTTGTAGGGGTCGGGCGCCCACGGCTTGAGGTCGTCAACGATCTCAAGCAGCGCGTCGCGCGTGCCGCCGGCGTTATCGCGCCAGTCCTTCACGTCGCCCTTCACTGGACATGCTGGCCAGACATCGCGGAAATTGAGGGAGCAGACAAGCTCGACATCGACGGCCTTGAGCATCGGCGCCATCTTCGCCACGCGCTCGACACCGGCCCGATCATTGTCGGCTAAGATAACGACGTGGCGGGCGCCGCGGAAGAACTCAGCGCACTGCTCAGTGAAGTGCTTGGCGCCGCCGCTGTTGGTGACCGCGAGCAGGCCCCACTCGCGCAGTACGTCGACCTTTGCCTCGCCCTCCGGGATGAAGATGGTGCGCTGATCATCGCGAGGCTCGGCCAGCTCATCGATCACGGAGTTCGCGTTGTAAAGCCAATGCTCGACGTTGGTGAGTTCGGGGAATGTCCTGATGGTCGTATTGCTCCAGGACTTGCGCTCGTCAGTAGCCCTGAGCCATGCCGTGCCTGTCGAGGTCTTTATGAACTCAAGAGGCCCATCTCGATCGATGACATCGAGGCCGAGGATCCAGTTGCCTCCCGGCGCAGGTCGGCGTTGCAGAAACGTCTTCCATATTTTGCGATCCTTGTTCAGGCGCCACGACCCGTCAGGCATTCGTTCCTGCATCCTGACAACCTGGTAGAGCAGCGTATTCTCCGGATCGATGTAGTCCCAGGTGGCAACTACCTCTTTTTTTCCACGAGCTTCCCGGCCGTCAGTGCCTGCCATACCATCGTCAGCCCGATCGTTTCCAACTCCGTTCGAACCAGACGCATGCACTCCGTTAAGTCTGCTGCCGGACGGTCGCGCATCTTCAGATGCACGAGCCGAAGCAGGAGGGCGTCCAGATCCTCGCGCGAGGGAAACGCCGGCTTTGTCGGCGAGTTGTTCGACTGAATCGACGAAGCTGTAGCCTTCATAGATCTGGAGGAAGTCGAAGATGTCGTGCGGCTTGCCGTCGCCATCTTTGCCGAACTCGCACCAGAATCCTTTCCTGTTGTTGACGGTGAACGACGTGTTGTCCTTGACGACATATTCAGCCCCCTGCCTGATCAACTCAAACTTAGTTCCGACGACGTCGCTCACTTTGATGCGCGCGCGGATCTCGTCGAGTTGATGCGGATCGAACGTCATTTCCACCCCTGGTCACTTTGCGTCGAACTTATGCCGCTCTCGACCAAATGTCCTCCAGCCTTTTCGAGATTGCCTCGAAAATATATCCGCCCTTCGCCAGCCTGGGGTCAGCTTCTCGAGGAGTTCGTGCATCTCCTCCGGCTTCCTGCCGCTCTCGCGGGCGATGCCTGGGACTTCTAGGTGGTCCAGCGTCTCGATCAGGTTGTAGGCCGCTCCGCGAGCCTTGAGCTTGTGGTTCGGACGGCAGGCCACAAGGAACGGTTCGCATACCGACCTAAGTATGTGGCCGGTCCCGACGCGCAGCTTGCCGGACTTGGTTCGCTTCGACCAACAACCTCCGGTCTTGACCTTCAACCCGAACGCGTTCTCGCAGATCAGGTGCTGCGGGCCGATCAGCGGCCACGTCCCCCACATCACCATCACCCCACCGGGCGCGAGCAGCTCGTCGGCGTGGGTGTCGGCGATCTCGTCGAGTGTCATGCAGTCATACTGAGGGGACTTCTTGCGGCCCGACGCGGACCAGGTTTCCCATGGCCACGGGAAGTCGACCTGCACGAGATCGAATGATCCGCGCTCGAGAGGATCGAAAAAGAAGCTCATGCGTCCGTCTTCCTCAGCGCGTAACCCATTTTGGGCACGAGCTTCAGTTCGAGCCCGACGTCGAAGAGCTTGCCGTTGATCGACGGCTCGATATCGCGCAACCACGCTGCGGCATCGATCGGCGGTCGCTCCGGCCTTACGAATGCGGCATCCACTAGCAGGCCGAACGGCACCCATCCCTCGTTGACCTTCAACCGCGACACCACCGCATGCTCCTTCGGGTAGAGCCACACTGACATGCCGTCGTGGGCGAACTCCTTCCTGGGCTCGACACCGTTGACGATCGCGGGTCTCGGCGCCATCGGCGCAGGCGGCGCGGGTCTTTCCTTGACCTGGGACTCACCGTCGTTGCGACCTCCCTTCACTACCATGCCTTCGGTCAGCGGCGGCACAGGCGGCCGTTCGCCGCCCGTCGGCTTGACCGGAGGCATGGGGACTCGACTGGGCTCCTTCGGCAGGACGCCATCGCCGGATTGACCTGCGTCCTTCACTGCGGCGCCTATGGCTACCGCCGGCAAAGGTCGGGGTTGAGGTTGCGTGGCCTTGTTGACGATACGGTTGTCGACCGACTCGACTTCAAGTCCTGCAACGGTCAGCGTCAGGCGTCCATCCTCGTCGCGCCTCAGCCTACCTTTGGTGATGAACGTCGAGACGTCGGGCCCGATGAACTTGCCTTGCAGTCCCGGCCAATACTTCTCAGCAATCCTTTCCGCGACCTGGGCCGTGGTCAGGCCCGCTGGATTGTCCTGAAGGACTTCACGGATCATCGCGAAAGTTGTCTGGATACCCGGCGGACGCGGAGGGTTAGTGCCCTCGGCGCGAGGACTTGGCGCAGTCCTTCGAGCAGGAGGCGACGACTGGACAGGTGCATTAACAGGCTGCGAGCGAGTTGGCAGGACCTCGCGCTTATCGAGGCTAGCCAATAGCTCATCCCTGTAGTCGTCGCGCCCGCGTTGGTATTCTGCGTCAAACAATTCGATCAGAGCCTGGAAGTCCCACATGTCGGAAAGCGTCTCAAATATCCGGTCGTGCCGTCTGTCCCTCGTCTCGCTCATCGGTGCGTCTTCCTTGGTTTGTCCGCTGTGGCCATCGCCTCTAGCTCCTTCTGCTCCAGGTGTTCGACCAGCGCTTTGATGTCCCTCATGACCTGCAGCTCTCGTCTCCAACCGAGCATCATCAACTTCTCGCCGCAGTGCGGACTTGCGCAGCTCACGAGAGCGCCATCCTCGTCCCTGGCTCCGCATGTCGGCTCCCTGCATTCCGAATTTGCTCTGGCGTTGAGTGATGCGAGTCGATCAATCACGAAGCCATAGATTCGATCTCTAGGCCTTTCACTCGGGGATGTCGTCGACATCGTCCAACCTGCGCGATATTTCCAGCATCGAAGAAATTGGCCTGATCTTATCCTCGTCTATTAATTTCGGCTCGACCTGGCCGGTCTCGGTCTTCCAGAGATAGTTCGCGATAAGGACCGCCTCGGCGCGGTCCTGGTCCTTCTTGCGGTTGAGGCATGGCGACAGGGTAGGCCACCGCTGCAGCGCGACCTGGCGGGCCTGCTCCTTCCCGGCAGCGCCTCCCTTGAGGCCGTAGAATCCCTTCCACTTGCCGGGCGTGACCAGCCTGGTCGGGATGTTGAACAGCATCGGGATCGCCTTCAGCACCTTGTACGTCCCGCCGAAGTTGAAGGACGACGTCGCCCCCATCTCGCGGCGCTGGCCAGTTATCTTGTCAGGAATGGCCGGCATCGCGGTGACCCGCTCGATCACGGCGACGTCTGGCTCCATCTGCAGCATCCAGTCGCGCAGCGCGAGCACGTCGATCTCGCGCTGTTTCTCTGCTCCGACCGTCGGCAGGTCGATGATCGCGTCCAACTCCACGGGGATCGCGGCACCGCCGACGAAGAGGCAGCAGGCGCCGTTTATCCCCGGATCGATCCCCAGGATGCGCACTGGACTAATCCCACCTGTCGATCAGGTGACTAGTCCAGGCTCTCCCGTCGTATGCGCGCAGCAGGCGAGGTCGCGATCGAACTGCGCCAGCCTCGTCTCGAATCATCAGGCCGCAGGCCGTCGCTTTGTCCGCGCCCGACAGTTTACCCATCTTCGAGAACTGCTCGATGGAGCCGCGTACAGGATAAACATCCTGGCGCAGGTGTTCCGCGAACAGGGCAAGCGCGCGATTGGCGATATCGACCGCCCCGTCGAGGACTAGGAATGCGCCCCTGCCATGCTGAGGTTGCGGCCGACTGCCCCACAGGTTAGGCGTCGGCGTCACCGCGTTGACCTGCACCCATCCGGGTTTAAGCTTCCACTGCGATGCCGATGAGCCGGTGAGGTAGGTGTACCATCCGACCGTGTTGCGCTCGGCATCGTCGTCCCACTTCAGCAGCGGAGGGGCGTTCTGGTCCTCCGCAGCGGTCAACGCGAAGAACCCATCAGTATGATTTATCGATGCGTCGATGCGCAGCGCGTTGGGCAGCACCTTCTCGCTGAACTTGGACCAGGTCATCGTGATCGGTGGTATGTCGACGCTCGGCGCCGTCACGGCGCTGCGGCCCGGTCGAACCGGCACGCCGTTAAACACACCACTGGGACGCGATCGATCGACGGTGGCACCGGCTGACACCCAGTTTAACTCCAGGTCCTCCAGCATGGCGAACCGCCGCTTGAGAGCCGGCGCGAGGCCCATCTTATCGAACAGCGCCTCGGCCGCGCGCACGTTCCCCTCAGACGGAAGCTCCTGCGGGCGCTGGTAGACGTCCGATCTCGTCTTCTCGCCGTGCTTGCGCTTGATCTCCTCGAACGGGACTCGGTTCTGGATGTCGTCGAGAAGCGGCCCCACGACCGAGGACTTGATATGGCAGTAACCCTCGGGGGCGAGCGCCACTGCACGCATCAGGATGTTGTTGCGGATATGCTGGTTCTGCCGACCCTTGGGCCAGTCGTGCAGCTTCCGCAGCCACCGGACCGGGCCGATGAACTTCTCACTGCGGTCGAGTACACCGGCCTCAAATAGCCGCAGTGCCTCGTCGAGGACCGCCGGCGGGTAGTCCACCATCGCGCGTCTGACCGTCTCGACGTTCTCCTTGGCCGCCGCCATCGCCTGGAATGGCGTGAGCGCGCGGCTACGGTGGACTAAGACGGCCGGCGCCACGACATGCATGTGGCGCCACTCGCCCGTTTCGCGCGTACCCCATACGGCCTCCTTCGTCTTGAACACCCCAGTCACGCGGGCTTCCTTGACCTTCGCCCACAGCATGGCAAAGGCGTCGCGGTAGAAGCTGGGAGCGGCGGCTATGTTCCACATCACCGGCCGGGTCTGGCCCTGCGGCGTGATCGCAACGAGGCCTCCATAGGTCTCGACGAAGCGCCGGCAGCAATGGCAGTTATGGACCTGTCGGAGTTGAGCCTGACCCGGCGCGAGATGGGTCAAATATTCTTCCCAAAGGAAGCGCGCGTCGGTGGTGAATAGCGGGCTATCGCTGTCGGATATCGCGGTGTCGAACGACGCGCGGACGCCGGCTAAGAGTCCGCTGTAGTCGTGCTCATGCCGGG
>Ga0316212_1000003_pt1 | contig 43588 bp, 34 predicted proteins | sample NRE1metagenome_FD_207799 | JGI IMG/M metagenome (GOLD analysis project Ga0316212, IMG submission 207799) | Spruce roots microbial communities from Maridalen valley, Oslo, Norway - NRE1 | ecosystem: Host-associated > Plants > Roots > Unclassified | place: Norway: Oslo | collected 2017-09-14
TTAGAGGCCGCATTAACATAAGGTGGTTTAACCTTTCCTTATAACCCTTTTGTATTCGGCGAGAAGTATTATAACTTCTTTACGTTACTCATGTCAGCATTATCTCTTCAGTTATTTTCTAACAATGAAACACTGTTTATCATCAATTATACTGAATGTTCTACTACCTAATTTATAAACACAAATTAATTTATATTTATAATTAACAGGATATCGGTTGATTATTTAAGACCCGTTAAATTTATGGCGCAATAGTCTAAGGGCTGCTACGTTGTTACAACGGTCATTAAAAGATAGCGACTACCAGGCTCACTTTACAGCTGCATTCAATCTATTACTTCCTTTAATTTCACTTAATAATCATTTGGGACCTTGATCCATGTTCTCGGCTGTTTCCGTCTTGACTATTCAACTTATCATGAATAGTCTGAATATCTATTATCAATTTATGTTATTCCGAGTTTTATTTCCATTGGTAAGATTTTCGAGATCCCCTCAACCTAAACATTTAATAAAAAATTTTATTATTAGTTGGGAATTACCGTGCTGTACCTCCATAAATTTATTAATAGATGTCATACTTAAATATGTTTCGTAGAAAACCAGCTATCACCAGTTCAGATTGGCATTTCACCGCTTTCCAAAACTCTTCGGAGAATTTTGCAACATTCAACCGTTCGATCCATTATAATCTGGTTTTGGAAAGATCAACTGGCTTCGGGTCTAATAATAGTAACTATCCCATAATTATTATTTTGTAAATAAATCACTTATTTCATAATTAATATTTTATTTATAAGGAATTTATTCTATTTTATGTAGTAAAATATTTTAAAATTTATTATTTTATTATACAAATAATTTAGTCGCTTTCGCTAAGGCTAATTAACCTTGCTACTATTATTAACTTACTGACCCATTATGCAAAAGGTACGTTGTCATTTTATATTTATTGTTTAAAACTTCAACTGCTTATAGAATTACTAATTCAAGATTCTTTCATTTCGTTATACAACGAACTATTTCAACTTTTCCTTTACAGTACTTTTCACTATCGCTAAATTTATTATACTTAGCCTTAGAGGATGGTTCCCCTATATTCCAACAAGTTTTCTCTCATTGTACTTATTTTTAATTAAAAAAACAAAATTAATTTTTACAGGACTGAAGACCTTCTTTGGTAATTATTTTTATTAAAAATAATTATTATATAATAATTAAATTATAATTAATGATATTCCAACTTCATTCTTTATAATTAATATTTATAATTTCAAAATTATATTTTTATTTAGGCTAATCCAATTTCACTCACCATTACTTTTGGAGTCTCGGTTGATTTCCTTTCCTTTCCTTAATACAATGTTTTGCTTCAGGAAGTTTTAATATTTAAGGTTTCCCTTAGGATCGCCACAATTTACTTACTTTTAATATAAATATTAATAAGTTTGTGGCTTTTGGTTTATTACCTCCTTTTTAATAAATTTGCTAGTTATCCTTAATAATTCCTTTAAATTACTTTGATGTTTTTACTAAATTGTCATCTATACTTTTATGTTTTTAATTTATTTTAAAACTATCTATGATTTTAAACACACAAATAAAAAGAAATAAACTAACAAAATCAATGTAAAGAATTAAAAATAATATAAATAAAATTATAAATTTTCTATAAATTTATAATAAAATATTTCAATAGCTGAAAAAAGGAATTGAACCTTTGTTTTACCATCATGAATAGTAAGTTTTAACCATTTAAACTATTTCAGCTTAATTAATTTAAATAAATAAATTATTTCTTTTATTCTTTATTTAAAAAATAAAAATGAGTTAGAAGGAAAATATATTTACAAGACTAATTAAGTTCATATATTTTATAAAATAATACAATTATGTTTTATATAAAATATAACCGATATAATCTAAATATTAATAAGTCTAAGCATAAGAATTAAAGATTTCACATTTAAAAAATAAACTAAATTAGAATTTAATTAATTTATTAATAGTTAATAAATAATTATGATAATTTAAATTAAAAAAGTATTTGATATAATTATATTTATTGTTTAAATGAATATTTTTCTGTTTTTTTATCTAAAGATTATTCTATCTTTATTAATATACAATGAAATTTATAAAATAAACTTTATTTATTTTTATTTAAGTTTATTTATAGACCTAGAACTTTACTTAAAATATAATTAAAAAAATTTATATTAAATTTTACAGGTTTAAATATCTTAACTCATTCTTAATTAAAATTATTATATTATTGAAATAAAATTTATTAAATAAACTAATTAAGGGTAAAATCAGAGATTTGAACTCTGAACAGCGTCGCCACAAGACGTTATTTTGCCAATTAAACTAATTCTACCTTATTTATTATTAAATTTTATGTTTTATTTAATTTATATTTAATTAATTAAATTGTTAATAAATGTAACATATTTAAATTATTGTTTATATTTAAATAAATATCATAAATAAATAAATTTGTAATAATAATTATTTATTTTTATAAAATTTTTATCTTTGTATTCTTTTATAATATTAAATAAATAAATAATATGAAATTATAAGGGGGTAAATAAAACAAAATTAATTAGTCTTTATGAAAATTAAATTAAGATAAAAAAATATAATTTATATATGATAAAAATTATAAATTAAAATAATATTTAATTTTTCTCTGTAGCTAAATCCATTAAAGTATTTTCTGCCATACCAATAATAGGAACTATTATTAAGAATCAAGAAAAATAAAATGCTGTAGCAAATTGTCCTACTTCTACAAAAGGACTTTCAGGATGTTGAGATCCAATTCACATTAATATTACAAAATTTACAATAAAGAATCATAGAGCTAATTTCATAGCTGGTCTAAATTGACTACCTCTTATTCTAGATAAATCAGTTAAAGGTAATATTAATAAAATTAATAATGAACCAAACATAGCTATAACTCCTAATAATTTATTAGGAATAGATCTTAATATAGCATAAAATGGTAACAAATATCATTCAGGAACTATAGAAGGAGGAGTACTCATAGGATTAGCTGGAATATAATTATCACTATGTCCTAATAAATTAGGATAGAAGAAAACTATAACAGATAAAGCTAATAAAAATGCAAAGATAGTTACAAGATCTTTAAATGTAAAATAAGGATGCATTGCATATCTATCTCCATTTGAAGATATACCATTAGGATTATTTGCAAAACAAATTCGACTGTACATTAAGCATCAAATAAATTGACACCCACCAGTGACCCAGTCTGTAGCGATCATATTTTAAACAATTTAGGATTTATATAACCGACGGTCTTTTATTATACTGATAATCGTTAACCGTTTTCACTAGCATTGCCAAAGAAAAATATTTTATTATTATTCTTCTTTAAATCTCCCGTCAGAGACTTAGAGATTATTCGTTTATCAAATAAACATTTAGTTTATGAACTATATGATAAGAAAAGAAAATAAGATTTAAGTAGACATAAATCGATTAGAATGTTAGTTTCATAATTATGTCTACTCTTTTATAGATTTAAATTTAATTAAAGGAGGTAATATTAATAAAATTAATTTTTTATCTCTAAATCTAATTTATTAGATAAAAAGTGTATACTTTCTGACTATAAAACATTATTAATTAAATAATTTAAAGAGATAGACATAATTCGAATATTAGAAATCTTATTCTAGTTTTGTTTTTTTTAGATAAACGAATAATCTTTAAGAAAGATCACTGACTTATTCAGTTTGGGATTTTTCTGTAATCGAGACTGATGATGATTACAAAAATAAATAATTGTATTTACGTAACTTATTAGAAAAATTATACAAACAATAAAAATAATAATTTTATCGCAACTAAAAGTTATAAAATTTCTGATTCTAAAAATATTAAATTTTACCCCTTTAATTAATATAAAAGTAAAGGATTAATTGTTAATTGGTTATTAACTACAATTTCTGACGCAGAATTGTGTAAAAAGTTCGATTCTTTTTAATTCTATTAAAATAAAAAAAAGGCAAATTAAGTTCACTAATGCAGTTATTTGGTAAAATAGTGTTCTATATATGGAATATTTTGTGTATAGAAAATCAAGTTTAATAAAAAAACTGTATTTTTTAGTAAGTTTGATTTATAGAAGGACAAATGATAGGATTCACAATGATAATCTTTAGAACGTGTCCTTCTATACATCCACCGAGATATTCTCAATTATCCAGTAATCTTATTAATTCTTCTTTAAAAAACAACATTAACTTAGATTTTTTTGCCTGAGTAATTTTATTTTTCATTTCTATTCTAATAATTAGTCTATTAATTAGAAAATACAGAAAAGAAAAACTACTTTTAATATTAATATTAATTTGAATTTGAAAATTTGGTTTCTTTGTGAAATCAGTGTATAGCGCCTCTATATTGATTCCCTTTTCTTTCTTTGAAATTGATTTCAGAGATTCTTTTGAATGAAAATTTGACTCATATCGAGATAAACATAAAATTTCATATCTTAAGTTACAAACTTTAACTCATGATATAATAAGTTTATTAAATTCATTAAATGAGGATAAAAATTATTCAATGAGTTTATCTTTTATTTCAAGTTATAATGAATGAAAAGATAATAAAGAGAATGTACATCCTCTTTATATAGATAATGCAATTATTATTAATAAAGAAAGCGATCCAATTATAATTACTCAATTTATTATGAATAGGGTTAATGATAAAGGCTTATTTATAACTAATTGATTATTTAAGGATGATTTAATTAATAGATTAGATCCAGTAATATTAACAGTTACTGTTGCTATTAAAATAGATTTATAGCAACTTTAATAGAAAATATTTAATCCTAACATAATTACCCCTTTAATTTACAACTCAGCTAAACAAATTATTAGTTTATTTTGTAATTAGCAAGTAATATTTTATAATAAAATATTAGACATTTAATACTAGTCCCAAAGGGTTAATTTAATAATAATAATGAATTTAACTAGAAATAATATATCTTTCTTAAGAGATGTTCACTCATCTGTAGAAATTAATATGACATCTAAATGAAAATATCATTCATTTAATGGATTTAATATTTATGAAATTAATACTTTCATAAAATCAATTGATGATGGACAAATTTACTTGATGATTCCATTATTCACAGCTATAAATTCAGAAGCAACTCTTAATTTATCAGCTCCCTTTTTAGTGGATAATCAAAGTAATCCTGAATTAATTTCTAAATTCATTTTTGATCAATGAGAATCTTCAGGATTTGTTAACAATAGAAAGATTGATTTTCTATTTAAATACAAAAGAGTTTCATACTCTTATTTATAAAGTAGGTTTTCCTACTCTTTTATCATGTTTCATAATGTTTAAATCTTTACTAATATTTCAAACCGTGAATCTCGAACCATAAACTATAAAATAGAATATTAGGACATATTCCTAGGGGAGGGACACAGGAATCGATATAAATTGGTTAGTTTGCCCTAAGCTTATTAACTCAAAAAGTGTCGCACTCATAATCGGCTAACACCTATAGACTATAAGTCTTTAAACTATTAAAATAAATGAATAATATAAAATACCAAAATTATTTACATTATAAATTACCAATTACTATCAAACCATTAGAATATGGTAAATTAATAGAACAAATTGGTAATAAATATATCTTGCTATTAATCACAAAAAATATAGCAGTAATTAAACAAATAAATAATGAAAATTTCGTAAGGATCTTTAGAAATGGAGATTTAATTTTAGAATTTAGTGACAAAATCCTTAGTGAAAAATCTCTAGTAAGAACCATAAAGGACACGAAATTTACTTTTGAAAATGATAAATTAATCTCTACTCAAATATTAAATGCGTTATCTAGTATTTTTATGTATCCTTTATATAAAGATACAAATGCTTTCTTAACTAAAAATTCAGTTATTACCCCCTTAAATTCCCTTAAAAATAAACAAACAGAATTATTTATTCTATTTGAATTGACACTTATATGGTTGATTTGTTTTATAATCTTTCCAGAAGAATTAGAAACAAGTATTGCTATGATAGTTTTGTCGAGTAATTTAAAAAATAAATTAAATTGAATTGATTTTATTTTAGAAATTAAAAACACCAACTTTTCATCTAAACTATTGAAAACTAAATTAGATATATTTTGAAAAGAAATTGTAGAGAATAAATTATCTGAAAATCAACATATTTGACTATTATTTAGATTAAATTGAGCTAATGGTGAATATGTTACTATTGGTAATTTAATAAAATTAAATAAAGAAGATAAAAATTATTTATTTGATTTTATTTTGAGAAATATGGATGATAAAAGTGAATATTATACTGAACAATTGATTAAGTCTATGATATTTAGTTATACCATTAAATCAGGAAAAGCTAAAGAAAAAATAACTTTTGATTCATCTAATATATCTTATCAATATTACCAACATCATAAATTACCAATTACTATGGATCCTTTAAAATATGGTAAATTAATTGAACAAACAGATAATAAATTTACTGTTCAAGTTAATAAAACAGATATTGCTATCATTACTAAAGATGGTTTAAATAATAATATTAAATATTATAAAGAAGGTAATTTAACATATCAATATAAAGATTTAAAGTTATCTTCTAATAAATTTATTAGAGTTTTAAAAAATAAAAATTTCATTTTTATTGATAATAAATTAGTCTTATTTAGTGTTGATAAGAAGGTAAAATTCATTAAAAGACTTTTGCCACAATCTAAATCAATAAATAAAGTAATTACTATGGATATAGAAACATTTATTAAAGATGGTGTTCATATACCTTATTGTATTTCATGATATGATGGTGAAAAATCTAGATCTTATTATATTTTAGATTCTAAATCTTCTGATGATATGTTAATACAATCTATTAAAGATGTAATGATTAAAAAATATGATAATTATAATGTGTACATTCATAATTTATCTAGATTCGATGGAATATTTTTATTAAAAATATTAGCTAATTTAGGTCAAATTAAACCTATAATTCATAACGATAAATTAATTTATATTGGATTTAAGTTTAATAATTATAATATTACATTTAAAGATTCTCAACAATTATTACTTTTCTCTTTAAGAAAATTAGGTAAAGCATTTGGAGTTGATATTCTGAAAAGTTTTTTCCCATATGATTTTGTTAATGAAAATAATTTAGATTATATTGGAATTACTCCTGATTTTTCATTATTTAATGATATATCACATGATGAATACGATGGAATTATATCTAATAATTGAAACTTAAAAAATGAAGCTATTAATTATTGTGAAAAAGATTGTATCTCATTATATCAAATAATAATTAAATTTAGTAACATGATATATGAACTTTTTAAAATTAATATCCATAAATATCCTACATTGTCTTCTTTAGCTTTTGGTATATTTAGAACTCATTTCTTGAAAAATGATGTGATTCCTCAATTATCCGGTAAAATTGCTAAAGATATTAGAGAAGGGTATACTGGAGGGGCTGTTGATGTATATATTCCTCAAAATAAAAAAGGGACTAAAATTTGAGTTTATGATGTTAATTCATTATACCCCTATGTAATGGATCAATTTGATATGCCAATTGGTAAACCTGTTTATTTTGAAGGGGATATAAAAGCTATAGATCCTAACGCTTTTGGATTCTTTTATTGTAAAATTATTACTCCAGATGATATTAAACATCCTATTTTACAAACTCATGTAAAAACTACAAATGGTTTAAGAACGGTAGCACCCATTGGAAATTGGGAGGGAATGATTTTTTCAGAAGAATTAAATAATGCGCTGAAATATGGGTATCAAATTGAAATATTATGAGGTTATAAATTTAAAAGAACAAATATTTTCAATAATTATACTGGTATACTTTATAAATTTAGATTGAAATATTCTAAATCAAATCCATTAAACTTAATAGCTAAATTATTACTTAATAGTTTATATGGACGATTTGGAATGATTGATTCATTTTTAGATATCAGAATTTTTAATTCCTTTAAAGAATTTAAAAAGTGATATGATATTAATAATGAAAGTGTAGTTGATTTCTTCGAATTAGGAGATAAAATTCTAGTTCAATATAGATTTGAAATTAAAGATCGACAAACTCAGTTATATAGCAATTTAGAAACTCATAATGTTTCTATTGGTATTTCTGCAGCTATTACAGCTTATGCTAGAATTCATATGAGCCAATTTAAAAATAATCTTGATTTTAATTTATATTACTCTGATACTGACAGTATTTATATAGATAAACCATTATCAAAATCAATGATAAGTAGTACTATTTTAGGTAAAATGAAATTAGAATATGTTTTAGACCACGCTATTTTCTTAGCTCCTAAAGTGTATTATTTAGAAACTGAAAATGGAGATGTTATTTATAAAGTTAAAGGTTTAAAACATGAAATTGATTTAACATTGAATGAATTTGAATCACTACTTTACAAACATTCATTTATAGAAAAATTTCAATTAAAATGACTTAAAAATTTTTCAGAGGGTGATATTAAAATCAGAGAAGATTTATATACACTAAAAGTTACTGAAAATAAAAGAAAATTAATTTATGACTCAAATAATAAATTTATTGGTACAATTCCATTTGTGATTAATAAATTTAAAGAAATTATTAATCAATAATTTGATGCTTCCTGTTACTAAGAAATAATTCTGGAATATAAACTTTTTAAATTATTACCCCCTTTATAAAGAAATTAAAGGGGGTAATTATTTAATATTCTATAATCTAATTCAACTAATTTATACTTTTTTCATTTGAAATTTTATAATTTTTAGTTGCGATAAAAATAAACAAAAACAAAATAAACAGAGCTAGAGCTAATCTCCCTTTTTAAAAATAAATAAATTAAGAAGTAACCTAGTATATTTATTAAACAAAAAGGGCAATTAAATAAACTTCACTTAATAAAAATACTCCTTAAGCTAATTAAGTAATTGTCGGATCAGAATCATTTATATTCACATTTAAATTATAAAAATATAAATGGAAATGAAAACATATTTCTTCTATTTATTTTCATTAGTTTCTTGTTTAACTTCATTTTCTTTTGTTTCTTTATTAATTTGATCATTTTTATCTTTTGTATCGTCTGTATTTTCCTCTCTTGAAGATCATTCAGTTAAGTTTTTATGAACAACAGAGCTTCTAGCTGCTATTTCAACTTCTTTAGCAGTTATATCTAAAGCTTTTTTTACTTTTGGTCTTGAAGTAAAATGAAATATAGCGATTATTATTACAATTGAACTAAGATAAACTATTATTACTGCAAATAGCTTGAAAACTCAAGAGTTAAAGAATGAATTGTATATAAATTCTAAATTTAAAATAGTAAAAATTTTTTTCATTGATTATAACAAAATAAAAAAGGATCTCGATAAAATTAAGAGAACTGTCTCTACAATATTCATTGTAATTCTTTTTAAAAATGAGACATTGATTGAATTTATATTAATAAATTATGTTAAATGTAATAAATTTTGTTTCTATTTAAGGGGGTAAATTTTGTTTTTTTAATAATCTTAATCTAATTTGTCTTATCTATTGAATTCATGAAACTATAATTCATTGGATAAACGTCGAATCTCACGACTTTCTATTTATAATTTATAATCCTAATTTATAAAACATACTTGGTAGCCTATAAGGTAATATTATTTCTTTTAATAAAGATATTGATTCTCCTTTAATATATAACTGGTAATTATTATTATTTTTATGTAATATACTTTCTATATTAAATTTAGTATTTAAAGCTTGTACTAATAATTCTACTTCTGGTTTTTTAAAACAATTAGTAGCAATTATAATTCCAGGAGATTTGAAAGTACCATTATCCATTATTCAAATAGCTAAAGCTAAAGGAGTTAAATATTTATCAATATTTTTAGGTATTACTTTCTTTTTACTACTAGTATAGAATAGTTTATAATAACCTATTCAACTTGAATAAGCATAAGTATTAAATCGATAAAACTTATGAAATTCCACTCCTAAATCTTTTTTAAAAATAACTGGTAGATTATTAGAACAATAACCTCTTTCCTTAAAAAAATTAAATAATCAAAATAAATAGTCTGTATGTTTTATACTTTGTTTAAATCTTAATCTAACACCTCCACTAGGTAGTCTTTCAGCATGTGAATTTCCTAATAATGATCCTATTATTACAGAAATTATATCTTCATTATGAGGTCCTATTCTAGTTTTTGGACTATAATTAGGCAATATGAAAGATAAACTAGATTTTAGAGATAAAGATTTTTTATAAATAGAATTTGGGCCAAATAAATCCAACCCATGTGTGTGAAGAGCCATTAAATGAGCTACTACTAAAGCAGCTAATAAAAAAGGTAATAAGAAATGAAGAGAGAAAAATCTATTAAGTGTAGCATTGCTTACACTAAATCCTCCTCAAATTAATTCTACTAAATCTTGTCCAAAAAAAGGTACTGCTGATAATAAATTAGTAATTACTGTAGCCAAATCTTTAATTTACCTATTCTAGCTTCCGTGATGAAAGCTTGATATGTTTAAAATAAGTAAATCATGTACATTATAATTATCTTAATTAAAATAATTGTGTTATAAAATTTTAAGGGTTATGTAAACTTAACATAAAGAGATTACAAAAATAAATAAATTTTTGTATATTCTTTTGTCTTGTTTACTCTTTTATTCCATTAAATAAATAAATAATATAACACAAAAATAAAGGGGTTAATATAAAAAAACAGATGATCAAATTGTTAAGATTTGAACTATAGATGATAATAAGACATTATAGTAAGAATAAGATGATTAATCTCTGGTTTAAATAAACTTATTGCTGGAAGATGTTCAATTATAAGTCTTAACTCTGTCTGAGTTATACCAAAATGAATAATATCTTGACTATAAAGGATATTTAATTCTTCAAATTTAACTTGTTGAAGTATACCAGGTGGTGTATTAGTAGGTAATTCATGTAAATCCAATGCAATATCTCTTCATTGTTCTAAAGTTTGACTATTTAATATAGTTATACTATCTAAGGATGTCATATGATCCAATATATTAGCATTAGAAGTTATAGTTCCTTCATTTGTATTTGATAAAATTGAATTTTGAGTCTGAGTCATAATTCCTTCATTGATTTCTAAATCTATTAAATTTTTACTATCAAATATATCTTGAGATACATTTGTTTCTGATGAAGTAACACTTAAACTTTGAGATACATTTGTTTCTGAAGAAGTCATACTTAAACTTTGAGATACACTTGATTCTGATGAAGTCATACTTAAATTTTGAGATGAACTTGCTTCTAATGATTTAATTCAAAAAATATTAGATGATATTAAAAATGTAGGATCTAATACATCTTTTTCTGTATAATTTGTTATAACAGATATATTTTTAGAAGAATTTTTTGTATTTAAATTGAAAAATGTAAGACTATAAATAATCCCATTGCTAATTAAAATAGCAAATAATAATAATATGGTTTCAAAAAAGAAATTTATACCCATTGTGATGTTATAATATATGTTTAATCTTAAATTAGTTATTAAATTTATTTTATAAAAATAATAACAAAAAAAATTACATTGAAAAATCAATGTAATATATTAGACTTATCTTACTAAATATGTTATAATTAAAAAAGCTTATATTAATTTAATCAGGAGTAAACATTATTTACTTCTTCTTTGATTATTATAAATAATCTAATTATTATTTAGAGATTTTTTCTAAAGTTTGTAAATGTCAAAACACGGTTGATGTAAAAGTAAATTTTATTTTATTCCACATCACCTCTTTTAAATATTTATTTGATGAAATAATTTTATTAAGAAGGTGACTAATCTTTTTAAATCTTTAAAATAAATAATTTTTCTTTAACATTTGTACTTTAATTTTTTTTCAACCCTTAAAATTTATAATACAAATATAATGCCTTGTGCTTCATTATAAATTATAATGAATAAAGATTTCGACTGTACATTAAGCATCATTTCAGACACCCACCGATGATCCAGTCTGTAGCGATAGTTTACTCTACCGACGGTCTTAACGCTAAACAAACATCTTTGACCCGTTTTCATCAGTATTGCTATAAAGTTTTTTGTATATAAATTTTTAGTAAAAATTGCTTTATATCTTACATTATAACTATATACAAATATATTAAATTAATTTGTATTTCATTTCAGGAATTATATATGGAGATACTATGTTTATAAGATCTGTCATAGATTCTTTTCATATGTAAATTAAATATTGATCTTTTTTACCTGCGGATTGAATAGAAGCTTTAATATTAAAATTATTATTTAATGCTTTAAAAAGAAGTAAACAATCATTATAAGAAAAAGAATTAGTATTTAACTTTAAACCTTTATTTACTTTAGTACCATTATCCATTATTCAAATAGCTAAAGCTAAAGGAGTTAAATATTTATCAATATTTTTAGGCACATGTTTTATTTTATTGTCATATCATAAATCATATATTCAATTAAAACTAGTATAAGTTCAAGTTGAAAATCTTGCTACTTTTCTTATTTTACCTTTACTTCCTAATCTAGTAGTAATAATAGGTAATTTAGGATTACAATAACCTAATTCAGAAAATAATTTATGTAAAAACATTAAATATTCAACATGAGAAGCTTCTTGATAAAAACTAAATTTAGTGCCAACTCCTAAGAATTTATTTTCACCCTGAGCATCTCTAAGAAGAGATCCAAATATAATTGAAATAATATCTTTATTATGTGGTCCTATTCTATATATACCTTTAAGTCTACTAACTTTAAGTTGATTATTTAAATAAATAGGTGTAATTAATAATAAAGATAAACAAATTAAATATAAATTATACATTTGAGGCTTAGTAAGGAAACCTCATAAACTCATTTGACCATAAGGTAACACATATCCTAAAAAAGCTATAGCCATCATTAATATTAAAATTATTACTCCTATAGTTCATAATAAAATTCTAGGTGATTTATAAGAACTATAATATAATCCTCTAGCTATATGAGCATAAACAAAAATAAAGAAGAATGAAGCTACATTGGCATGTGTATATCTTAAGATTCAACCTGCATTAACATCTCTCATAATATGTTCTACACTATTAAAAGCAAAATCTACATGAGGTTGATAATGCATTGCTAAAAATACTCCTGTTAATATTTGTATCACTAAACAAGTTCCTAATAAAGAACCAAAATTTCATAAATAAGAAATATTAGCTGGTTGAGGTGAATCTACAATATAAGAATTTAATAATCTTAATAAAACATTAGTTTTTAATAATCTCATTTATATTTTCATTACATTTGAATTTCAATTAATAATCTTTTTTTTTATATATATATATTCTTATATATTTGTATTAAAGTTCTTATAATCTGTATTGTTTTGAAATGTTATAAAGTATTAATTATGGTATTTTACCCTATTTTAATAAATAGTTAATAGAAGTATCTTAAATAGTTATTTAAATTTTTTACATAAATTTTTATTTATTTAAGATAATAATAAAAAATTTATAAGTTAAATTTGTAGTTAATCATTATAATGATAAATTTATATAAGAAATAAAATATTTTAACTACTCACTTAATAACAATATTTATTTCTTATATTATAATTATTAAACAAATGTTTAATATTTTAAAATAAATAATTGTTCAAATATTCTGACAATGTAATTAGTTTATTGATTTTATGTTAATATAAATCTAATTTAAGCCTAAGAAGAATTGAACTTCTATAAATTTCTCATCAAGAAATCATTTTACCATTAAATTATAGGCTTTCAATAATTAAATTTATTTATTAAAAATAAATTTTATTAAGTTTATATATACTAATAAATGTAAAATAATATAATTTATTTACTAATACTTTTATGTATAGGGGGTAAAATGAGAAAATTAATACTTTATTATAAATATTATAAAGTTAATTTATAAATTAAGATAATTATAAAAATTAAAATAAATTAACTATTAGCTTGATCAACTCAAGCTAAATAATCTTGTACTGAAACAGCTTCAACAACTATTGGCATAAAGCCATGTCATACTCCACAAATTTCACTACATTGACCATAGAATGTACCAGTTCTTTCAGCTATTATTGATGATTGATTTAATCTACCTGGTACAGCATCTACTTTAAGTCCTAAAGAAGGTACAGCGAAAGAATGTATAACATCAGCTCCAGTAATTATTAATCTAATATGACAATCAACAGGGATAATTACTTTATTATCCACATCTAATAATCTAAATTGACCTAATTCTAAATCAGAATCAGGTATCATATATGAATCAAATTCTATAGATTCTCCATTTTCAGTTACATAATCAGAATATTCATAACTTCAATATCATTGATGACCTACTACTTTTATTGTTATTGTAGGTGATATTACTTCATCTAATAAATATAATAATCTAAAACTTGGGAAAGCTATAGCTATTAAAATTAAAGCTGGTGTGATTGTTCATATTAATTCAATTAATGTTCCATGATTTAAATATTTATGAATTATAGGTGAATTTTTTATATTAAAATAATATATTGATGAACCTAAAACTCAAAATACTCCCACACAAATAACTATTAAATAAAAAAAAATAGTATTATGTAGTTCTACTATCCCAGTAAAACCTGGTGCAGCACTGTCTTGAAACCCTATTTGTCATGGTTGAGGAGCATCAGTGTATATAGTATTAAATATTGATAGTGTATTAAACATTTTTTGGTTTATTTTTTTGTTCTCTCTTAGGTTTTACTAATCTACTTTAATTTGTATTTAATATTATAAATTTTTATAATATATAGCTTATTAGTATAAATACTCTATGATGTATTATATTCAATATAAAAAATTATTTAAATAATATATCTAAAGTATTATAAAATTCACCTTATTCAATTATTTCATATATTTAAATAATTATTTAAATATTAAAATCTTAACTATATTATATTTTTATAGTATACTTTTATAATTATAATTTAATTATTATTTAAAAGGGGTAATTTATTAAAATAAACCCAAATTAGTTATAAACTAAAAAGGTAAGAAATTTCTTATATAAATTATATATAATTTATATAAGAAATTTCATAAGATTAATTTATATTAAATTTTATTATAAATTAAAATTTAACTTATTATTTATTACTTAATTTAGTAATATACATTCTTATTACTTGTTGAAAAGTAAATAATGGTAATACATATTTAGAAAATATATAAATTAAAGAAAGTAAAGTTAAAAATGAGAATGAAAATTGATTAACAAAATAAAATGGTATTAATTGAGGCATTAAAATCTAATTAAAAATATAAGGATCTCAAATAAACAAAAAATTTATTTGTTTAATTATTAGAGAACTGTCTCTGCATTATAAGCAATTTAAATTTTTTGTTTTATTACTAATTTAATAAATTTTAAATGAGACATAGATTGAATTTATAATAATAAATTCTGTTATCTTATAAAATTTTTTTTGTTCATAAATGATATAAATTAAATATATTTATTTAAATTATCTCATTAAAGGGGGAATATTATTAAAATATTAATAATAAATATATTTAATTATAGTTTAGAAGGAGATAAAACTATAATTAAAGCAGCTATATAAATAATAAATAATCTTATTTCATTTAATAAAGAAGTATCTATTAAAATAGGAGCAAAAATTAAGAAAATTAAAGAAAGTAAAGATAAAGTAATATAAATAGAATATGTAGTTATAACTCCAGTATCTAACTTACTAATATTTTTACTTGTGTTAGTTAAAGTTTGAGATAAACCATGAGGTCCTACCATTTCTATAATACCTCTATCTAAACCTTTAGAAATAATATAACCTGATTCTAATCCTTTATTTATAATATAATTATTATAAATAATATCAAAGAAATATTTACCATTAAAGAAGGTATATATTTTTTGTCCAATTAAATTATCAGTTAAATCAATAATAAATGTTGGACTTTTATGATATAAAAATATTGCTAAACTAGCACCAAATAATGATAATAAAGCAGGTAATAATTTTATTATTAAAGGTAAACTAAATTCAGCTTCAATTAAAGAAATATTATTAGGTTTAATAAATATTGCATTATTAAAGAAATCACTAGCCATACCTACAAATAAATCAGAAAAGATAAATCCAAAAAATATACTAAATAAAGCTAATAAAAATAATGGTATAATTACTTTATTATTAGCTTCATGAATATTTAAATAAGATTGTTTTGATCCATTTGGAACAGTTAAGAAAACTAAACAAATTAATCTAAATGAATAAAATGCAGTTAAACCAGCTGTTATACTTCCTAAAATGAAAGCATATGTACCACTAAAACTATATTGACCATAAGCTAATTCTATTATTAAATCTTTACTATAAAATCCTGTTAATCATGGAGTAGCTAATAATGATAATGATCCTACTAACATAGTTGTATAAGTAAAAGGTAAAAATCTTATTAAACCTCCTATTCTTCTTACATCTTGTTGATCTGAAAAACTATGAATTACAGCTCCAGCTCCTAAGAATAATAAAGCTTTAAAGAAAGCATGATTTATTACATGCATTAAAGCTACATTATATTGACTTAAACCTACAGCCATAACCATATATCCTAATTGACTAATAGTTGAAAAAGCAATTATTCTTTTTAAATCATTTTGAACTAAACCACAAGTAGCTGCAAAGAAAGCAGTAGTAGCTCCAGTTAAAGTAATAATTAATAAAGCTGTACTACTATATTCTAATAAAGGTGATGATCGTAATAATAAATATAATCCAGCAGTTACTAAAGTAGCTGCATGAATTAAAGCTGATACAGGTGTAGGCATCATGTGTTAACAATAGATCTCTCTATTGATCGGACTATATCTTCATCATATCAAAGATATGAGCTTCACGTGTAGTCTCTGAGGATCCTACTTTAAATTAGGTTTAATTATTAAGAAAAATAAATTAAAGAACGTATTGTAAATAAACTTAACTTATTAGACTTGAGTTAAATATCTTATTTTATTTTATTTACTCTTTTAAATAAAGAATTGACTTAAAAAGGGGGTAATAAATTTAACAAATATGAATTTATAAAATCTTACAATAAAGTTATAATATAAATGAATACGTCATTAATTCAATTTGTAGCTAAATCTTCTTTTGAAAATCAAGATAGAAATTCCATTATATCTGCGTCAGTTATCGAATGTTCTACAATTTCTCTAGCATATAGACTATTGAACTCGAAAAATTTTAATTCCTCAATAGGACATACATCAAAATCTACATTTGGCATGAAAAATAAATCTGGATCATTTAATATACTTTCAGTATCAGATGTACTATCACTATCAAATGTACTTTGAGAATCAAATTCTACCTCTGTTTCAGAATCACTGTCAGTTATAAAATCTTCTACATTTCCATTAGTAACAGCTACCATATTTTCATTAATAATAGTATCTATTTCTTCATTAGTGATAGCTTCCATATTTTTTGTAGGAATATTTGCGTATTTACTTATAATTAAGTAACATAAAGTACAGCCTAATATTACTCCTGCTCCTATTAATACATAAGAGATGTCTAAATTTTGAGTATTGGCTAATAATAAGTTGGTATTCATTATATTTTTTGTGTGGTTTATATCTTACTAAAGTGTAATTATTAATTTAAATCTTAAATATGATATTTTATAAATTAATAATTTTTTTATAATATCTAAAGAAGAAATAGATATAAATAATTACTTAGAATATAAATTTAACTATTGTGAAAGATCATTTTTTTGGAGTTTAAACAAAATTAACATTTGTTTTTAAAAAAGAGTTCTATCATCAAAACTAAGATTATTTATAAATTTATTATTTCTTTTAAAGAATTAAATTTTAAACTATTGTAACTAAATTATAAAAAGATAAGGGGGAATAATTGTAAATTTTCGTTCTATTTAATTTTTCTTAATTGTTTATTTTATTTTTTTGGTTTCCTGCTGATTGCCCATTGTATTATCTTTAAAATTTTAACTACCATAATTATGATGAGTATTTAAAGCTTTAGGGTGTTCCAGCATATAGTGAAGTTTAAGGAAGGCCCTATTCAAAACAATTATATTCCTAATTTATATAAAAAAATATTTATGCATATATGGTTTCACTAAATAAATAACTCTATGCATACTAATTTTAGATATTCTAATTTAATATCTATTGTTAATTTTATTTCACACTTTTAAAGTTGATTTTATATCTAACTTTTCTAAAACTGATAGAAGAATGTATAATTCTTCTTTAGTAAACGATTCAGTGCAAAGAAGAACTGTTTGAGTTCTACCGTGAGAATCCAAATAATCATCATCCATTATTCAATAAGCTAAAGATATTTCTGAAAACAATTCTGATATGTTTAAAGGAACAATTTTTACAAATTTGTTTTCAAAGTTATCTCATTTATATCATAAACTATGCAAAGCTGTAAATATTGGATGTGTTTTAGTTCTAAAATAATAATGAATTATTTCTTTATGTTGAGGAAGTAAACTATTTGGGTAATCATAAATTTTTTGTTTATCAGTAAATTGACTGTAAATAGTTTGATTTAGATAATAAAAATAATTAAAGGAATAAACATCCATAGTCATAGGGTATTTACCTTCACTTCTATCAAATTTAGAAAGATTAAGACTTCCATCACCTAACATATTTTCTGTGATGATATATAATGTTGACTTAGGAACCGAATGGATAATAGGTAAAAAAGATAAATATTTAATATCCGATAGATCTGTTAAATAATTGTAGAAACCTAATATGAAAATAATAATTAGAAAATAATGTTTACACCATTAAAACCTTCCATACTTCCAGGTAATCAAGAATGTAAAGGTATTTGAGCTGATTTAGCCATAGCTCCAGTTAATAATAATAATCCTATAACAGTTAAAGCTGTTTCATTCATAAATGGTACTATACTAAATATTGTGGCATAATCTAAAGATCCAAATAAAGCAAATAATGCAAAATATCCTATACTTAAACCCATATCTCCTACTCTATTCATAGTTAAAGCTAATATAGCTGCTTTATTTGCTTGTATTCTAGTAAATCAGAAATTAATTAGTAAATAAGAAACAATACCAATCAAATCTTAAAAATAAAGAAATTATTTTTTTTAATAATAGCTTCTTCTTTATTTCCCTGTACATTATTACCTTACAGGATTTATATAATGCCCTAGTATTTATTTTAAAGAAATTTTTTTATTAATAATGAGACACAAAACATTAAAAATTTTTAATAAATTTAAAAAGGTAAATATAAACAATACTAAAAATAATCTATTTTAGATTATTAATTTAGTATTATTTACTCTTTTATAGAAATTAAGGGGATTAAAAAATTAAATGTTAAAAATTTACTGAATATTAATCACTAAGAGGAATTAAAAATTTCCAAAAATAGTGAATATAATGGACTTGTTTCTATAAGAGGAATAAGATATCTTTCTACTATAACGGTTGCATTTGGACCACTTATTACATTATTCTCGATTTCTCTACCAAATTCTGCATATATTTCCTGAATTTGTTCCCTTGGTAAGGTAAATTCAAATCTATGAGAGACTGAATCAAAATTTGACACAGCTCAGGTATGTTGATTTGGAATAACGGTAATTTGATTAGTTTCAGAATTTATAAATACAAACATACTTATAGAAGAGGCCTTAGCAGCCACAACTCTTCTATATCTAACCAAAGCGAAACCTAATAATATAATAGTACTTATACACAAACTATAGAATAATAAATCCTAAGTTCATATAAATTTAAGCAACATAAATAACATTGTTAAAAATCTAAAATAGATAAAGTATTTTTTGATTTTTATAAATTTAAATCGATTGCTTCTGAAAATAAATATATAGATTAAAACATATAATATAATAATTACTTCATAATTTAAGTATGGAGTAACAAATGAATATATCAAGTTATAAGCATATTCGATAAATTCTCAAGTGTAGTGAAAGTAAGTATTTAATAAATAGTAAAGAAATCTCATTATTATATTTGTTTAAAGACTATAAGGCGTTACCCATTATGAGTGCGAGATCAGATTTATTTATTTATATCACTATTTACATCTCCCTCCCCATAAATAGCCATAATATCTAAATGTAACTTAAGCATACTGAAATATTATGTTGATATAAAGATTTATATATATTTATGTATATAAATATGAATTTATAACGGGGTTAAATTTATTAAAAGAAGTCCAATACTCTAGTATAGATTAATTTATTATTATTATCGAAATAATATTTATGATCAACAATGCTTCTAGTTCAACTTTCTTTGGTTCAACTAAATGTTTCTTCAGATCTTTTTTCATCTATAAAACTAAATATTGATTCTCCTTTTCTATAAATATTAACTCAATTTTCATTTTCAATTTGTTCAATGATAACTAAATCATTATTTTTAAAATGTATAATATAAATATTATCAATTTGTTTTATTAATTTGCCGAATTCTAATGGATTCATAGTAATTGGTAATTTATAATCATATTCATGATGATTTTGATATTTTAATTGTGTCATTGTATTATGTTTTATTATAAGGTGTTAGCCGATTATGAGTGCGAGATATTATAAAACTAATATCGATTCCCGATCTCCCTCCACTAGGAATATGTCCTTATATTTGATTTTATAGTTTATGGTCCGAGATTCACGGTTGAAATATAAGTAAGATATTAGGGGTTAAAGCAAATGAAAATAATCGTAAGTATAAATGAATTAACTAAAATTTAGATTTAGTTAATGGTGAATAATAAATTATTATTACATAATTAAAATCTATATCACCTGATTAATATAAATTTACTAATTGATCATTTATAAGTAATGCAATAATAAGAGGATTACTATTGTAATTTACCAAAAATTATCTAGAAAATATTCTTCACTGCATATGAATAGGTGATAGAATTTCAATTGTTACTGAATAATCTTGATCATGTAGTGATTCTAGTCAGGCTTTAATTTCGATTTCAGATCATCCATGTTTCAATATTACTTTATTGACTGATCCAAAATCTATGAAATATCCTTCATCATCTCTATTTAATTTAGATGATAGAATTTCTTGGTAATTATCTTTAAAGGTAATTATTTCTGATGAAATACCATTTGTAAAAATAGAACTATTTTTAATTTTAGAGAATTTCAAGAAACAATAATTAACTAAAAAGAAAAGTATAACTCCTAAAATATATGCGATTATTATATTAAATAATAAATTCATTGTAAAATTTATGAGATTGCGACGATTGATTAGTATTTAATGTCCTATCAAATTAAAAGACAGGGTTAATAAAATTAATAAAATTAATAAAATTAATAAAATTAATAAAATTGTAATATTTTTCTAATTAATAGAAAGATAATGAAAATAAAAATTAATCATAAAATAAAATCTAAATTAAAAATATTTATTTCAGATTCTAAACAAGAATTGATAATTCCTCTATCAACAGAATGATATGATGGAGGATTCCCACTTCAATAATAATGAACTCTTTCATAAATTGAAAATCTTTCTGGTATTGAAGCTCTTTGTGGTATTGAAGCTGCATATGACTCACGATTAATAAAATTTACAAGACTCACATAAGGAAAATACGAATACTATACACCAACATACCCTCAAATCTCACATTTGAAGACACATCCAAATATCACTTACACCAAATTTCTATTCAATAATGTTATTTTTAACATTATTGTCATATCTTAAAATTTAGAACTTAGAGGAATCGAACCTCAATCATAAATTTACCGTAAAATTCATGGTTAATACCAATTAACAATAAATCCTTCATAAAAAATTTATTCTTCTTTTAAATCTGATTTCTGTTAAAAAGGGGGTAAATTCGTAAACTAGTCTATTTTCTTAGACTTTATAAAATTTAAATTTATAAACTTTAGGAAATATAATGTTTTGTGTCTCATTATAAATTAAAATTTTTATAAATAAACAAAGATTCCGACTATGCATTGAGCACCATTTCAGGCACCCGTTATTGAACTAGTCTGTCGCGATCAAAATTGTAACCGACGATCTTTTAATGAAGCTAATTCATTTGATCGTTTTCAATAACGTCGCAAAAAAACGTAATTAGCTAATTTATTTTTTTTTTTATAAATTCTAATTTCTTATTATTCTTCAATTTAATTTTCTAATAATTGATCGTTTTCTTACTATGGGTAATAATAATGTTAACTATTTAAAAAATCCTAACTTATAGTATAATGATGGTAATAAATAAGGTTTAACTATATTCATAAATAATTTCATAGAATTAACATGAATATATATAATATGACCTTTATCTTTCCCACATTTATTGGCTGTAGCAATAATATTATATTGAATTTTTAATACATTACAAAGAAAATTAACTTCTTCTAATGTAAAACAATTAGTGGCAATTCTAGCACCTCTACCTAAACTAGATCCGTCATCCATGAATCAAATAGCTAAAGCTAATGGTGTTAAATATTCTCCAATATTTAAAGGAACAATTTTTATATATTTATTATCAATTAATTTATAAAACATTCCATGAATTCAATTAAAACTAGAAAATGTATAACTGTTAATTCGATATTGATAATACACTTTTCCTTTTTGTCTTATTCTTATTTGTAATTTAGGTTTTGTGTTACTACAATAACCTCTACTTGCTAAATAATTATGAAATCACATTAAATATTCTACATTATTACTTGATTGTTCAAATATTATTCTTGTTCCTATACCATTTTTTCTTTTTTCTAAATGAGTATCACCCAAACTAGAACCTATTACCATAGAAATAATATCTATATTATGAGGTCCTATTCGTTCCTTAGAAGTTAACTTTTTAATTTTAGAAGAAAATTTTTCATTACCAACCATATTTAAACCGATAATACCATAAATTAAATTTACATTATTATCCCATTTAAGGCATTCTGCGATACCTTCTCAACCTACAAACATTACAAAAAAATTAGCACCAGATACTAAAACTAACATAAAAAAAGTGAATAAAGATAAATAAGAGAAAAATCTTTGATTATGAGGATCTTCAGCCATATAATCAGTTGAAAATATATGAATTAATGAAGAAATATATAATACAGGAATAAACATAGATACTGTTAATTGATCAAATAAAAATTCTCATGATATAGTCATATATTCTGAATCTATTCAATTAAATAAATTAATTATAACTGGACTTGAACTTAATCCTACTTCATAAAAAGCAATAGTTGCTAATATACTAGATAAAATTAAACAAGTACAAGTTATTATATGAGATCCTGTTACTCCTATTTTTCGACCTAAAAATCCTGAAATAAATGAACCTAATAAAGGTAAAATTAATATTGTTAAATACATTAAGTTTCTTGTCTTATTAATATATTTCCTTTAATTCTATAAACTGCAACAATAATACTTAAACCTATAACTGATTCAGCTCCTGCTAATGAAATTATAAATATACTAAATATTTGTCCTATTCCATCATCAAAACTAAAACTTGATAATAATAATAACATAGTTACTGCTAATAACATTATTTCTATAGCTATTATCATTAATATTATGTTTTTTCGGTTTAATATAAAACCTAATATCCCTATTAAAAATAAAAATAATGATAAATTCATAGTATTATCGTATTATAAACCCTTTGGGACTTGTATTAAATGTCTAATATTTATTTATGATATAAATATTACTTGCTAATTACAAAAATAAACTGATATTTTGTTTAGCGGGTTTTATTTAATTTAGGTAAAATAAAATTTTAAATAAAGGGGTTAATAAATTAAAAAATAAAAACAAATATGAGATTAAATAGTTTAATGTAAATCTTATAAAATATAAATTTTCTTTATATATTAATTACCACCTCAGTAATAAACAGCTATAAATAAGAATAATCAAACTACATCTACAAAATGTCAATATAGAATAGCAGCTTCATGTCCTTGATGATGTGTATCAGTTAAATGATAATTAATTATTCTAATAAAACCTACTAAAATAAATAATGTACCAATAATTACATGTAATCCATGTAAACCAGTAGAAGCATAAAATACTGTTCCATATACTGAATCACTCATTGTAAAACTAGATTCAGAATATTCATAATATTGTAAAGCGGTAAATATAATAGCAAAAATTATTGTTAATAATGTACCTAAGATAGCTCCTCTTCTATCTCCTTGTATTAAAGCATGATGACCATAAGTTACAAAAGCTCCAGATGATAATAATAAAATAGTATTTAATAATGGTATTGCAAAAGGATCTAAAGGTGTTATACCTTGAGGAGGTCATACTCCTCCTATTTCTATTGTAGGAGATAGACTAGAATGGAAAAAAGCTCAAAATACACTTAAAAAGGCAAATATTTCACTAATAATAAATAATACTACTCCAATAGTTAAACCTTTTTGAACTTGAATTGTATGATGTCCTAAATATGTACCTTCTGTGATAATATCTCTAAATCAAAGTATCATACCAAATACTGTTAATGTAAAACCTAAACTTATTAATTGTCCTCCATGAGTAAAACCTTGCATATACATAACTGCTCCTAAAGTTAAACTTAATAATGAAAAACTAACTAAAATAGGTCATGGTGATGGTTCTACTAAATGATAAGGAAAAGATTGAAATTGATTTCTATTTATGTTATTCATTATATTTTTTGTGTGGTTTATATCTTACTAAAGTGTAATTATTAATTTAAATCTTAAATATGATATTTTATAAATTAATAATTTTTTTATAATATCTAAAGAAGAAATAGATATAAATAATTACTTAGAATATAAATTTATTCTAATTATTATTACTTTTAATTTCTGTTACATTAACTTATAACAGATCATATTTTAGTTTTATATTTAATTAAAATAAATTTATAATAAAAATTTATCAATTGAAATTAATTAATTGTTAATAATGTGTCCAGTTTTAATAGTTATACTAAATACACCTCTTTTATTTTTATTTACAAATGTATTAGTTTTTATTAAATCAGTATTAGCTCTAGTTAAACTACCTTTTTGGATTATTTTAGATTTCACTCTTCTTTGAATTTTTTGTGTTAAAACTCTACCTGCTAATTTTAAAAAAATTCCAGATAAAAAAGAAGGTATTTTATTATTACTAAATCTTTTTTTATAAATTTTAGTTTTACTTACTTTAAATAATTTCATATGAATATATCTAAATTTAATAAAATTACTTAATATACCAATAAGATTAGCTAATATATTACTTTCATTTTGTGGAGAATATATTCTAATTAATTCTAATTCTACAGATTTATTAAATAATTTACTTAATAATTTAACTAAATTTTCTAATCTATAAGAATGTAAAATGAAAAATTTAGAATAAAAATTACTTTTTAAATATTTTTTTCTTCAAGGTTTTCAATAATAAAATAAAGTAATTTTTATTAAATTAGAATTAATTTCAATTATAGGTTTACTTATAATACTTGACATATTAAGAAAGGCTGATTTACATATTATATATAAATTATGTAAATTTTTATTAATTTGTTTATAAGATTTATTAGTAAATGTATAAATATGATTACTAATATTTGCTAATTTAAAATTAAATGGACTAATTAATCTCATATATTGTTGTGCATTCATAAAATTTAATCTTGATTTATTTAATTTTTGTTTTGAGAATTCTTTATTTAAATCTTTTAAATTTTCTGAATTAGAGATATTTAAATTATATTCATTTTTATTTAATAAATTTAATAAATCTTTATTAGTATAAATTATGTTATCACTTAATTTAATAATTAATTGTGTAATTTTAGTAGCTTTTTTTCTACTGAAAAATTTATTATTTTCTAATTCTTTTTCCTTAAACATGTTTTCTATTGAAGAATCCATTTCTCCATTATTTATAAATTTTTTTAAATTAGGTAAACTATTATTTACACTTAATTTTAAATTTAAATTTTTAATATTATTCATTAAAAAATATATCATATAATATTTAGGCAAATGTGACAAATAAAACTAAATTAAATTTAACTTAATTTAGGGATTTATTAATTATAAATCTATTCAGAAGAATAATGTATTATTAAAATTTTAAATATATAATTCTTTGGATATATATAAATTATTTTTTAAATTATATTTAAAGAATTATTCTTTACTTTTAAGTATTTTTATATTTATTTTCTAATTAACATTAATTTTTATAATTTTATATATATTAATATACTTAATTAATATATAATTTTAATTTAAAGGGGGTAAGATTCAAAATATTAATTATTTACTTAATTAAAAAGTAAATAATTGAATTAATAAAATAATTAATTAAAGGTTAATTCTATTAAATTTATTATTAATTATTTTTAAATTTTAATAAAAAAATTAAGAATATAATAATAAGAAAGCAATCATTAAAGAGAATAACCCTGTAGCTTCAGCTAAAGCGAATCCTAAAATTGCAAAACTGAATAATTGACCTCTTATTTGAGGATTTCTAGCTGTTGAAGCAATTAATGAAGAGAAAATTAAACCAATTCCTGCTCCTGCTCCAATTAAACCTGAGCAAGCTAAACCTGCACCAATGTATTTTGCTGCTGCTAACATTTTTGTTTGTAATATTTTTTAATAGTGTCTAAAATATAGTATAAATATAATAATATACACTTTTATTATATTCACTGTTATTATTTTGTTTTTATTTTATTTTTATTATTTTATATTTTACCTTTTAAGTAATTATTTTTATTAATATATATTTATTAAAATATTTTAAATATATACGAGTAATCAGATTCGAACTGATGACAACTACTTGGAAGGTAGAGGTTATACCAACTTAACTATACTCGTTTTAGTATTTTTTTTTTATTATTATTAGATATAATTAATTTTTATTAATTATTCTTTACTTTTAAATATTTTTATTATTATTAATATTAGACTATTTCTTTAAAATTTAAATCATGTAACATTAATTGAATTAATATAAAACCTGATGTGATTGTTCATATATTAATAAAAATAATTACTTTAAAGGGGATAATATTCAAAAATAATATAAAAATATTATGTTTTGTGTGTATAATTAATTTTATAAATTAAAGATAAGTCAAATGAGATAAAGAAAACTTACATTATAATTAATAAATAATAAGTTTTTCTTAAAACATTTATAAATAAATTTATAACAAATTAATGATTTAACTATTGTTATAATTTAATAAAGAAATATAAAGTATAAATATATTTTTTTTTATATTCTTTTAATAAATATAAGAAATTTAATAAAATTAATAAATTTTATAATTAAAAAAATAAAATAAATACTTATAATACTAATAAAAAATATAAATGAAATATTAAAAAGTAAATTTTCAAAATTATTAAGAAAATGACTTAAAAATTCTTCAGATTCTAAAGAACAATGAATATTAACCACATTAATATTAGTTGGAGCATCACCACTAATAACAGTAGTATTATTTTCCATATTTGTCATTTTAGATGTTTTATAATGTTTATGATGAAAAGGTACCATATCTTTAAGAAAAATAATATGATCTTCAACTTTTTCAACAGTTAATAATACATAATTTTTATAATTAGAATCTATAGGTGAAGTATATGATTCTTGATGAACTGTTAAATCTAAAATAGGTCCTACACCTAAACCAAAATTAAAATAAAATGTAGGTTCAATAGGTGAAATTTTTAAATAAATACTAGAGAATTTAACTCCTACAGCATAAGCTATTAATTCTCCATAATTTTCAACTAAGGAATTTAAACCTTTTATATAAATATTATTATATAAAATTAAATATTCTGTACTATCCATATAAATTACATTATATATTAAATAAATATAAATTAAATAATATATAAAAATACTTATTAATATTATTTTTATTATAGATGTTTTTGAATTAATATAATTATTATTTTTTAATATAACTTTTAAGAATAAAAAAGTTATTAAGAATATTAATATATTTATATAATAATTTGATATTATTAAATAACAAATTATTAAAATTAAACTAAAATTAGTGTGATTTATATTAATTAACATTTGATTAATATAATTTAATTTATTTATATTATTAATTTTCATTTTATCAACTTATGTTTTTATCTAAAATTAGTATTAAATTATTTTTTTTTTTGTAATTAAATAATTTTAATAACGAAGACAATTATTTAAATAATTTATGTTTTGTTTAATTAGACTAATTTATTATTAGTATAAATTAATACAAATTTAATTAAATTATTAGTTTAATAAAAATTTTTACCATTTATATAATCTTGAATTAATCAAGAAAATTATATAAATTATTATGTCAATTTATTTTTGTAATTAGAAATATAAACCGGGATCTTCCAGATTTGAACTGGAATCCTTCTAAATGACAGTTAGAAACTCTCCCTATTAAGCTAAGATCCCTTAAATATAAATTTTTTATTACAAGAGCAAGGTGATTTGAACACCTACCAATGATTTTGAAGATCGTCATACTAACCGTTAATACTATACTCTTTTATTAATTAAGATTTTTTTTATAGGTTTAATAAAATTATGTTTATGTAAAAAAAGGGGGTAAAATTATAAAATTAAATAATAATATAAAAATATAATTTTATTTAAATATTATAAAGTAAAGAAGAAATAGACAAATGTAAACCGTCTAAAATAACATTAGGGAAAATACCTAATAACACAGTAGGTAATAATAAAGATATTAATAAATTAAATTCTCTTCTAGAAATATCTTTAATTGGTTTTAAATGAGGAGAATAAATACCATAAGAAATTCTATTATATAAATAAATAGAATAAATAGCAGATAATACTATTCCAGTGGCACCTAAAGCTGCTATTAAAGGACTTCTTTCTCATATTCCAATTAAAGATAATTGTTCTCCTAAAAAATTTAAAGTTAATGGAATACCAGTATTACTTAAAGTAAAAATAAAAAATAAAATAGTAAAAACAGGCATATAAGTAACTAATCCTCTGACATAATGAATAATTCTAGTACCAGTTCTATCGTAAATTACACCTCCAACACAAATAAATAAAGCAGGGGAAACAAATCCATGAGCTAAAGCTAATAAAATAGCACCTTCAATACCTTGAATTGTATTAGAAAATAAACCTAATATAACAATACTCATATGTGCAATACTTGAATAAGCAATTAAAGCTTTAGTATCTTGTTGAATAATAGTTGCTAATGAAGCATAAATTAAAGTTATAATTGCAATAGTTTGAATTAATGGAGAAAAATAATTAGTAGCATCAGGTAAAAAATTTATTAAAACTCGTAAATAACCATAAGTAGCAAATTTTAATATTGTAGCAGCTAATAAAATAGAACCAGCTAAAGGACTATCAGCATGAGCTCTATATAATCATCCTGTTAAAGGTCATAATGGAGTTTTTACTGCAAAAGCTAAAAAGAATCCTAATCATAATATTTTTTGACTATCTAAATTAATTTCTGATAAAGATATTATTTGAAAATCAGTTGATCCTACATAACTATATATTTGAAGTATAGCTAATAACATAAATAAAGATCCTGCTAAAGTATATAAAAATAATAATAAAGCTGATCTTATTCTAGCTTCACCTGATCCATATACTATTATTATTAAAAATAAAATAGGTAATACACTTTCAAAAAATATATAAAATAAAATTAAATCTAATACTACAAATACTCCTATTTGTAATGTTTCTAATAATAAAAAAGATATTAAAAAATATTTTAAATTATTATTTATATTATTATAATTAGATAATATAGCTATAGGACTTATAAAAGTTGTTAATAATACAAAATATAATGATATTCCATCTATACCTATATTTAAATGGCAATAACTTAAATCTATAAATTCATATACAAATTGATATTGACTAGTACTGGAATCAAATTCTAATCATATATATATTGATATTATGAAATTTATTAACATAGTTATTAAAGTTATTCTTTTCATTCTTATTTTATTTTCTATGGAATTTTCTGATATTGTTAATAATAATAAACTACCTATTATAGGTAGTAATAATAATAAACTAAGCATTTTTATTGAATTCTTTCCAAAAAGAATTTCTAGAATGTCTATTAAATTATTAAATTTAATATTTTATTTTTTTTTTTATTTTATTCTTTAAAATATATATTGTTCCATGAGGGAAATTTTAAATTATTTTATCGACGGACACTGTGAGATTCGAACTCACGACTTTATTCAAGTACCCGTTTTCAAAACGAGCGCCTTAATCCTGACTCGACCAAGTACCCTAAAAATAATAGATAAGACCGAAGGGAATTGAACCCTTATAATATCCATTATGAGCGAATTGCATTACCAATTATGCTACAGTCTTTAATTTATTTATTTTATTTTTATTTCTTTTAATGAGAATTTTAAATAATTATTAAATTGTTTAATTAAAGGGGGTAAAATTTTAAATGAACTTATTATTTAAATTTAAAAAATTAAACAATAAGTTTTAAGAATATTAAATTATAAATTAATATAAATTTAATTCTCTATTTAAGATTGTACAGGTAACATTTTGAAAGCATGGAATGGTATAGGACTTTGTAAAGTTCATTCTAATGTTGAAGCTGTTTCTGTTTCATTTTTAAATTGTTCTGTAGATGTAAAATAAGAAGGTATATTTCAAGGATTAGTATTAACTGGACTTCCATTAGCAAATATATCATAGATTATATAACCAAATAATACTGTAGCCATAATTGAAATTAAGGATCCAAAACTTGAAATTTGATTTCAACCACTAAAGGCATCAGGATAATCTGGAATTCTTCTAGGCATACCCGCTAAACCTAAAAAGTGTTGAGGGAAGAAAGTTGTATTAACTCCAACAAATAAAGTTCAAAAATGAATTTTTCCTAATAATTCATTATATGATTTTCCTATAATTTTAGGTGCTCAAAAATAAAAACCTGCAAATATTGCAAATACAGCTCCCATTGATAATACATAATGGAAGTGAGCTACTACATAATAAGTATCATGTAATGCTAAATCTAAAGAAGCATTAGCTAAAACTACTCCTGTTACTCCTCCTATTGTAAATAAAGCTAAAAATCCTAATGTAAATATTAAAGGTGTTGTTAATCTTAAACTACCACCATATAAAGTAGCAATTCAAGAAAATATTTTAATACCTGTAGGAACAGCAATTACCATTGTAGCAGCAGTGAAATAAGCTCTGGTATCTACATCTAAACCTACACTAAACATATGATGAGATCATACTAAAAATCCTAATATTCCTATTGAAAACATAGCATACACCATACCTAAATAACCAAAAATAGGTTTACCTGAAAATGCAGAAATTATTTGACTAACTATACCAAATCCTGGTATAATTAAAATATAAACTTCTGGATGTCCAAAAAATCAAAATAAATGTTGGAATAATATAGGATCTCCACCTCCTGCTGGATCATAGAAACTTGTATTAAAATTTCTATCAGTTAATAACATAGTTATACCCTTTTTAATCTTGATTTACTGAATATTATCCAATGACTGTTTTGTATTTTCAGCAGTCTCATAAACATTTAACTCGTAATTATAATAGAAGTAAATTAATTATTTTAATTCCATTAATTTTATTTTATATAAAAAATGTTTTATAACTTAAATAAAATTAATCAGATAAATAAGAAATAAAAATAATTACAAAAATAAAAAAATAATAAGAAAACGTAAACATAACAAATAGAGGATAAATTTTATACTTATTGTTATATTTACTCTTTTATTAAAATAACTTATGTAAATTAAATAATTTAATTAAAAAGGTTATTTACTATTCCTAATTGATCTATCATTGTAAGAACTCTTTCAGGAGTTCAAGGTGTAGCTAAGAAGGGATCTAAAGCATTTAATTGATCAGCTTTAGCTGCAAGATATTCTGCATTAGAGGGATCTATAACTCTTCCTACAATATCTGGATTAGGTATAACTTCTATATTAACTGGTGTTACATTTCCAGCTATAGTTTGAATTCCTACTTCTGATGTCGTTGGAATTAATGATGATGTAGAAGATACAGGTGATAGAGTATCTATTGAGGTTAAATTCTCTTGAATAATTTGATTGGGTGTATCTGATAAATTATTTTCAGCATCAGTTTGTACACCTTTTTCCGTATAAGATTTGCTGAAATACTCACTTATTAATGAATATCCTATGAATCCTACGAATCCAATTAATGTACTGTAGAAGATTATATCGTTATCTAAATTGTTATTTAATACTTTGGTAATTAATGTCATTTATTATATTTTTTTTATTCTCTTTTAGTTAAATATTAATATATTTAATTTGTATATAAAAATTAAATGTTAATGTAATACACAACTTATTAATATTACACTTTATGATATATTATATATAATATATCATAAAGTATTATAAAATTCACCTTATTCAATTATTTCATATATTTAAATAATTATTTAAATATTAAAATCTTAACTATATTATATTTTTATAGTATACTTTTATAGTGATAAATTAATAAAATTTAGTTAAAAATGTTATTCTATAGTTGAACTAAAAGAATAATAAAATTTTTAACTATCTAATTTTGTCTGGTTATTTTGTTTTAAAACAAAATTTTAATTCCTTAAAGGTGGGGGAAATTAATAACGAAGTAATATAATTAAAATTTTATTTTCTTATTTTATTATTTATTTTTTTCTTATTTAATTTCTGATGTAAGTATTTATGTTTAAGGTAAATACTCATACATTCACATGTATGTTGGGACTATATCTTATTAATTTAAATTGTAAAATTTATTTAAATGATCTCAAGTAAAAACAGTTCTAGTATCATTCATACAAGATTTTATTAAAAGAACTTCTTCAATATTTGATTTATGTTTAAATTGACAAGATTTAAATGTATCTAGAATTTTCATTCAATCTTTATAATCTAAATATTTACTACCAAATAATGGAAATGTTTTTAAATAATTTTCTAAGATTAAATTTCCACATAAGTTAGTTGTTCTTACTTTGTATTCTGATTTAGGTTTATCTAATCTAATAGCCTTAACTGAAGAAAGTAAGAAATTAGCGAAAATATCTATAAAATTTAAATTCTTTCTACCATTATAATCCTTTTGTCTCTGACTTACTTCAAATTTACATTCTACTTTTGAATATTTAGAATTAGAAGTTGTTCTAACAGAAAAATTACCATCTGCTTCAATAAACCCAGATAATCATGCATTAGAATCTAAAGGACTATCATTTAAAGGGTTTTTAGAAATATTAATTTCTTCAAATTTTTTATTTAGTCAATCTATTAAACTGTATAAACTATAAATTTTAGGAGTTCTCATATTACCATTAATTAATGAAGTTAATAATATTAATCCATCAAAATTATTAATAGTTAAGATATAAGCATTTACTCCTTTTTTTCTAGATAGTGACCCATTTTTTATTTCTTTTTGAATCATTAAAGCTAATGGTAAGTCTGTTAAGTGAAAAACAATTTGAATTGAAGGATAATTAATTCTACCTTTAGTTGATTTTTCTGTTTGGGGTACTATTATAGAACCCTCACCTTCTATTAAACCAGCTAAATAAGAATTAAATTTTAAATTAAATAAATCTTTATAATCTATGATTTTTTTTGTTTTTACTTCAGTAAATGGTAAAACATTACAACAAATTAATTCCGGCGTGTAGTCTCTGAAGATCCTTAAAAGATTAAAATCTAATAAGTTTCCTGCTGATTGTGTTTCATTAAATTTTATAAGATGAAACAGTTTCCAGCAAATAGCCGAATTTAAAGCTGGCAGTAAAAATTTACCAGCTAAAACAGGTAAAGCTAATAATAATAATATAGCAGTTACAAAAATACTTCAAACAAATAATGATAATTTGTGTAAACTCATACCATTAGTTCTCATATTTAATACTGTAGTAATAAAATTAATAGCTCCTAATAATGAAGATACTCCAGTTAAATGTAAACTAAAAATAGCTAAATCAACTGAACCACCAGAATGAGATTGTATTCCTGATAATGGTGGATAAATGGTTCATCCTGTTCCTGCTCCATTTTCTACTAATGCACTAAGTAATAATAATATTAGTGAAGGAGGTAATAATCAAAAACTTATATTATTTAATCGTGGAAATCTTGATCTTAAGTAATTTCTTACTTAAACGGACTATGTCTTCATCATATTTTTAAAATATGAGCTTCGCGTGTAGTCTCTGAGGATCCTACTAAAAATACATTAGTTACAAATCTTAATAAATGTTTATAAATAAAAAAATATCCCCGCATCCCTACCAGTCTAATAATAAAGATTAAATCTCATACATTTACACAATTTAATCTTTATAGATAATCTCAGACTAACCTCATAACAATAATCCAATAATTACCATTATAATTTTTTTATAGATTTGATAATATTTAAATTTCTAATGTATTTCGTTGGTTTCCTGCACATTCCTCCCCTGTATACATAAGTTTTACGACTAATTCAGTTGAGAATACAACTTTATAAGTTTTTCTTAAAACTTCAATTAGGTGTCTATGTATCTGTTAACTGGTAAATTAATTCCAAAATCGAGAGATTCCATGCATATAGCGAAGTAATAATTAAAAAGTTTACACTTCTTAACGGCATTTCCAGTTTAGAGTTTAATATAATGTTATTTTAAAAAGATAATATATTTAAATGATCTCAAGTAAATTTAATTCTTTGTCTATTCATACTTTTTTTTACGGCATCTGTTTTACTAATACCTTCTTCTGTATAATGTTTATTTTCAAATATTAATTGTACTATTTTTTTTCAATCATTATGATCTAAGTGTTTACTTGAAAATAATGGATATTTTTCTAAATAATTTACTATAATTTCTAAAGATATTTTACTTGAAGCTGTTAAAGTATAATATTCATTACCAGTTGATTTTTGTTTTCTAGTTAACAATGAACAATTTAAGAAATTTGATATATCTGTTAAAACTTTAAAATAACTTTCGTTAGTTATTGGATCTAACATTCTTTGTTCAATTCTTAATCTGCAAGATATTTTTCTTTTTTTTGCGTTATCTTCTAATTTAGTATGTTGAACAGAAAAACTACCATCTGAATCTATAAATCCACTTAATCATCCATCTTCAGACAATAAACTGTTTTTCGATGGTAATTTAGTCAAATTTGTATTATGATTTTTATTTAATCAATCAATTAATTTATGAAGTTGATGTATTTTTGGAGTTCTTAATTCACCATTTATTAAATGAACTAATTTTTTTAAACCTATTACAGGTGAAACAACTAATACACAAGCATTGTCTTGGTTTTTATATCTTATAAATCCTGAGCCTATTAATTCTAATAATTTTTTAGCTAATGGTTCGTTTTTAAGACTAAAGGTTATACAAAATCTTGGATTATGTTTCTTTTTTTGATTATCTTTTTGAATCCAAATGTGTCCATCACCTTCAAATAGACCAGCTAAATAAGAATTAAATTTATTATCTTTATAATTATCACTATAATATTTTCTATTAAACTCAAGGACCTCCTTTTTGTTTGCCATATCTGGAGCTCCTATATGGATTGGTAAAAAATAATTACCAAAACCTCCAATTAATGCAGGCATAACCATAAAAAATAACATTAATAATCCATGAGCAGTTATTATTACATTAAATAATTGGTGATCTCCTTGTAAAAATTGTACTCCTGGAGAAGACAACTCTAATCGAATTAAAACTGAAAATCCTGTAGCTATCATTCCTGCAAATATTGCAAATACTAAGTAAAGAGTTCCTATTTCTTTAGCATTAGTGGAATAAAGTCGTCAATCCATATTTTAATTCTTATGTTCTTTTTTACTCCTCTGTTTTTGATCTGTATAAACAATAAACAAAATATCAAAAACAATAAAACAAAATTAATAATTATAATTTCACGGAATAGAGGTGATTCGAACACCTAAGGGATAACCCGAACAATTAGCAATCGTTTTAACTTTCCAATGTAAACTATTCCATTTCTTTTATTTAATTATAGTTTATAATTATTTAATAATTAATTTATAATTAATATGGGGCAATCTTATAAAAATTATGTGAATATACTTTTTAATATTCTGTTATTCTTAATCTATTAACTTATAATTATTTTCATTAAAAATTATAAGAGTATAATTAAATATAATAATTAGAATTAAGAGATTTATCTTATTAAAAATGAATAAAGATTTAATTTAATAATTAATTATAAATGAATATAATTAATGTAAATAGATGGCATCTTTAATATAAGATATTACTAATAATACAAATACATAAGCTTGTATTATAGATACAGCTACTTCTAATCCACATAATGCTAAGAAGAATGCAAAAGGAATTAAAGTGAATATAGCTATTATAAAACTACTATTAAACATTTGATATAAGAAAGTAGATAATATTTTTAATAAAGAATGACCCGCTACCATATTAGCAAATAATCTAATACCTAATGATAAAGCTCTAGCTAAATAAGATACAGTTTCAATTAAAATTAATAATGGAACTAATGCTAAAGGAGTTCCAGAGGGAACAAAATATGATAAAAATTGTAATTTATGAATATATAATCCAAGTATAGTTACACCTGTTAAAATAGTAAATGATAAACCAATAGTTACTATTACAGATGTTGTAATTGTATATGAATAAGGTATATTACCTATTAAATTACTTATTAATATAAAGAAAAATAATGAATAAATAAAAGGTAAATAAATTTCTTTACCTAATTGTTCTCTTACCATTGTATTAATTGTTGTAAATATACTTTCTATTGCTATACTTCATTTCGAAGGTAAAATTTTATTTTCATTATTACTTATAATATGTAAACTTAATATTATAAATAAGATTAATATAGAATATAAACCTAAATTACTTAAAGTTATATTTATATAACCAAATATAGGAGCTATTAAACTTATTAAACTACTTACTTCAAATTGTTCTAAAGGAGATTTTAGGATTAAACTTAAATCTTTTAACATTTTTAATTTCTTCGTATTTTAATCTTAAATTAGTTATTAAATTTCTAAAAATCAAATTTAATAACAAAAAAAACAATAAATTAAAATTTATTATATTTAAATGTTAATATATTTATTTTTACATTATGAAATTTTCAGTTAGAAATTTATTTTTTAAGATTTTTATACTGTAATTTTTTAAAATATGTTGATTTATTTTATTTAATTCTTATAATATTATAATGAGTATAAATATTAGATTTTTTAATCTTTTTATATTAATTATTCTAAATATAAAGGTTAAAAATATAAATAGCTTTTACCAGAATCGAACTGACACTAGAAACTTGAAGGGTGACTGTACGACCATTATACTAAAAAGCCTTATTGTTATTAATTAAATTATAAATCTTACAGTATTAATTATATAAAGATTTATCTTTAAATTAAGATATTAAATAAATAAATATTAATTTAATTAATATCTCATAAATATATAAAATTAATAATATTTAAGGGTTTAAATAATCTAATATTTCTCAAAAAGTAACACATGCTACTATAATTTAAAAAAAAAAATGTTGTATAAATTTGATTTATACTTTATTTTTGATACTTGTGTTTAATTTTATTTTTAAATAGACAATTTATTCATTTAATAAACTATTAAATAAATTAGTCAAAAAATAAAAAATTTAATTCTAATTTTATTACGTTAAAATTTAATTAATTTAACTTAATATTTAAAAATATTAAGTTAAATTAATTATTAACAAAGACAGAATGGGAATTGAACCCTTCTACTAACTAATGAGATTAGTGTGCAGACCGTTACACTAAACTGTCTAAATATAATTTATTATTTAGATTATATTGTACACTATTGTTATAAATACATACGAACAAAGAGACTTGAACTCTTAAGGAATTACTTCCACTCCTGCTTAAGAAGAGATTGTTTACCAATTTCAACATGTTCGCTAGTTTTATTTCTCTTTTAAATCTATGTTTTCAAGGGATTATAGTATTTAATTTATTTATTTTATTTTTAAAATAATAAATTTAATTAAAAAATCTACTTATAATAAGATGTAAGCAAATTTTATAAAAATAAATAAAACTAAAGGTGTTAATAGGAATCGAACCTATGAAAAAAGTATTAACAGTACTCCGCAATAACCTCTCTGCCATAACACCTAAATATGGTAGGCACGATTCGAACATGCTTTATGTCTCCTACCCAAAAGGAGCGACGGACCAATTTGTCATCTACCATTTTTATTATTGAGCAGTAAAGGAATCGAACCTTTTACGGCGCTAACCAATTCTTTTACAGAGAATCACCATTACCAATCGGATCACCTGCCCTTAAGATTTAAAAAGATTATTTATATATTTTAACATTATAATTTTAATTTTTAATTATGAATTCTAAATATAAATGTATATAAATTATTTATATAAAAATTTATATATAGAACTGAAAGCACCTGGACTTGAACCAGGACTTTCTCCTTAAAAGGGAGACACTCAACCACTCAAGTTCTGCTTTCTTATAAATATTAAATATAAATAATTTACTGAGTTGACCAGATTCGAACTGATATTATTCATTACCAAAAAATGATGTTTTTCCAAATTAAACTACAACTCATATTAATTTTGTTTTAATTATTTTTTAATAAATTTAATGTTGCCAAAAATTGGAATTGAACCAATATCAAAGTCTTACAAGGAATTCGTTTTACCAATTAAACTATTTCGGCTTAAAATATAATAAATTATTTAATTAATATATAATTTGCCTCGAGAGAGAATTGAACTCACATTTCTATATCTTCAGAATAGCGCTTTGACCACTAAGCAATCGAGGCTTATAATAATTCTGTTAAAACAAAAAATACAAAACAAAATAAATATATGGAGAAAGATAGACTCGAACTATCATATTTGTAATGCAAATACAACTGATTACCAATTATCAGATTCCCCCCCCCCTTAATGTTTATATTCTTTTAAATATATATATTAAATTTATATGAATATTTTATTTAGTAATCAATAATTTATTTTAAATTATTTTTACTTTTTCTATTTCCCTCTCCTTAATTTGTATTTCAAAATTTTAATTGTTAGGATATATTAGATTATTTCATTTATTTGTCTCTTCTATTTAATTATTTTATTATTTCCAATTAAATTATTATTATTAAAATTAAGAAAATATCAGATAAAAATATTGTTAATACTTTGCAAAGTACAAAGTTAAATGTATTATTTACTTTTTGTTTTTTTTTTTTCAATATAAAATAGTATAGTATAAATTATTTTATTTTACTTTTTGTTTTTATTAATATAAAAAATATATAGATGTATTATAAAAATAAGGGGATAATATTAATAAAAAATATAGATAGATTAATTAATATTTCTATTAGTTAATAAAATAAAAATTATTTATTAACTTTAGTTTGTGTAGTTTTAGCTATAGAGATAGCTCCAGAACCAATTTCTAAGATAAACCCTATTGTTAATACTATAAAGAAAATTAAAGCTATACTAAAACCAAAAGTATTTACTTTATATAAAGTTACAGCTATAGGGAATAATAATAATATTTCTAAATCAAAGATTAAAAATAACATAGCAACTACATAAAATTGAATTTGGAAATCAGTTCTATTTTGTTTTCTAATAGCTGAATATCCACATTCATAAGCTGATATTTTAGATTCATCTGGTCTATGAACTGAAAATACAAAATTTAAAAATAATAAAACTAAAGCTAAAATAGGAACCAAAAAAAATAACATTAATAAATTATTCATTAAAAATTAAATAAAGATAAAGAAAGTATTGTTGTACTATTTAATAAAATTGAGGGTTTAAGAACAAATAATAAAATAGATAATGTTAAAGTAGATATTATAAAACTGTTAGTACTACTTATGTCTATTTCGGATTTAGAATTTAAATTATTAATTATTTTTAATTCTTTATCACTATATTCGGATGTATTTTCTTCTTCTGTAAATAATATTTTTATTATTTTTAAATAATAAGAAGCACTTATAATACTTACAATAATAGCTATAATAGACATAAAGTAATATCCATTTTGAATTGCTGAATATAATACAAACTGTTTAGAGAAGAATCCTATTAAAGGAGGTATTCCAGCCATACTAAATAAACAAATTGTTAAAGTTATTGATAATACAGGATTTAAGAAAAATTGACCTTTTAATTCTGAAATATAATTAATATCATTTTCTGTTCCTGTTTCATCTTCTACCATTATACTTTGTATTAAATCTCTAAATGAATTTTTTATTATATATCCAAATAATATTATTATTAAAAAAGTATTTAAATTTGTAATAGTATATTGTATTATATAAAATATTAAAGCTTCTATAGATTGTTCGGAATTAATAGCTAAAGCTAATAAAATAAATCCTACATGTGAAATAGTACTGTAAGCTAATAATCTTTTTATTTTAGTTTGAGCTAAACCTAAGATTGTTCCTATTAATAATGATAATAAAGAACTTATTAATAATAAATTTTTACTTCATAAATAACTATTATTAAAACTTAAAGTATTATTATTTATTATATTATTTAAAGGATTTAATTCTAATATAATATTAATATTTTCTATTAAATTAATATGAGTTTGTATTTCAAATAAAACTAAAAAAATAGATATTTTAGGCATAATAGTTAATCATGTAGTTATAATTGTAGCACTATCTGCATATACATCTGGTGCTCAATTATGTAAGGGTGCTGCGGCTATTTTAAATAATAATCCTATAAAAATTAATATTAAACCTAAACTAAAACCTAATAATATATTATTATTATCAATTACTGAAATCATACTATATATAGAATCTAAATTAGTTAATCCTGTGAAAGAATATATTAAACCACAACCTAATAATATGATACAAGAAGCTAAACTACCTAATAAAAAATATTTTAATCCTGCAGATATTGCTAATTCTGAATGTCTATATAATGAAGCTAAAATATATACTCCAAAAGATTGTAATTCTAAACTTAAATATAAAGTGATTAAATTTGAAGAAGATATTAATAATAAAGAACCTAAAGTTGATATTAATACTATTATTGAATATTTTATTCTATAATTATTAATTGATAATATATTATGACCTTCTTCATTTAAATTTAAATTATTATCTATAAATTTATGATTTATTAAAGGTCAAGCTATTAATATTACAGAACCTGTTAATATTATAACTATATCAAATAATTGTGTAAATAAAGTAATTTGAAATAAACCACTATATATTCCTATACCTGATCCAATTGACTGAATATAAAAAGCATTTAAAGTTAATGCTCCAGTATAAAGTAATAATAAAGAAGATATTCTTAAATATAAATTTGGTGAAATATTTCTATTTATTGAAGGTAGGGCTATAGCCACTATAAGAATCATGATACTAATAAACATCATTACTTTTATTTATAACTTAATATTTTTATTTTTAATATTTTTATTTTTAATATTTTTATTTTTAATATTTTTATTATTATTAGGTCTATCAGAATTAATTTTATTAAATTATTTTTAAATAAATTTTGTTTTAATTATTTTAATTACATCCTATTGGATTTGAACCAATATACAATTACTTCGAAGGCAAACGCTTTTCCAATTCAGCTAAAGATGTTACAGATTTTAAATTTGTATCAAATTTTAGATTATTATTTAAATAAATAAAGAATATAAAAAGGATATAATATTAAACTAATTAAAACTCCCTTTTAAATAAATAAATTAAGATATTTTATTAATCTCTTCTTAACTAATTTTAATTTCTTTAGATAAATTTTTATTTATAACTTATTTAAGTTATAATTTGGTGGCAAAAAAATTTATATATTTTAATATACGAGTAAAGAGACTTGAACTCTTACGATTATATAAATCATAAATTCCTAAGATTTACCCGGCTACCAAATTTCGGCACACTCGCAAATTAATAAGTGTTAATATAAAAATTTTATAAATAAAAAAAAAATATATATTAAATCTATCAATTTAAATATAAATAAAATAAAAATATGTTATATAATATAAATTAAGAATATATTTGTTAAACATAAAATTTATTAATTATAAAGACACTATTATTAAAATAATATAATAATTATAAATAAGAGATAGAGTAATCGAAACTCTGTCTGCATAGTGTAAATATGCTGTTAAACCACTCAACTAATCTCTTAGTAATTTGTATTAAAAAGGGGGTAATATTTTTTGTATTTTCCAGCAGCACTTTCCAGTACGGCTACCTTGCTATGACTTTTGAGATGTTACTTAATTGAATTAATAAAAACTAATTAGTTTTACATAGCCGTTATATTATTATCAAAAATAAATAACTAATTAAATTAAACAAAAATCTAAATTTAATATTAACTATGAAAAGTTATAATAACATTTTTATTTCCATCAATATAAGCTTCTTCCCAGCGACAGACAGTTAGTTCATCACGGATGCTAGTTTCACCGTTGCGCTTATTATCAACGATTACTCGAAATTCCTTCTTCATGTTCCCGAATTGCAGAAAACAATCCGTCCAAATTTATATTTTAACTTTTTTTAATGATTAGCTCTTCCTACTTTCCAAATTTAATTTTTGTTTTTTATAAAATTAAAAATAAATGTATTATTTAATCTTTCGATTATTTATTTTACATAAAATATAATATTATCTTTAATAATAAAATAAATATATAATTCATTTTAAGAAAAAGTTTTGCATCACTTTGTAAAAGTTTTTGTGGCACGTCTATAGCCCAGTTCATAAGGGCCATAAAGACTTGTCTTAGCCCCAAATGATACTTTATAAGAATCATAAATTGTTAAGTATGTAAAAAAATATAAATTAAAATATTTTTAATTAACAATAGGGATTTCGTCCGTTAATGGAATTAACCTCAGTTCTCACGATACGGACTGAAGACAGCCATGCAACACCTGTATTAAATGTTTTAATTTACTATTTAAAATATTTCTATATATTTTAAATTTAAAACATTCCTTTATATTTATATAAGTTTTTATTCAAGAACTGGTAAGGTTTTACGCGGATTATCGTATTAAATAACATGCTTCACTTCGTTTGCTCCGAAACCGACTAATTTTTTTGTTTTCAACTTTGCAGTTGTACTCACAA
>Ga0316212_1000006_pt1 | contig 27735 bp, 23 predicted proteins | sample NRE1metagenome_FD_207799 | JGI IMG/M metagenome (GOLD analysis project Ga0316212, IMG submission 207799) | Spruce roots microbial communities from Maridalen valley, Oslo, Norway - NRE1 | ecosystem: Host-associated > Plants > Roots > Unclassified | place: Norway: Oslo | collected 2017-09-14
ACCAATTTATAATAAATTCAGGATAAAATTCAAATATTTTAGTTTCTGGTTGACTAAATTTATATATTAAATATATATTTAATAATTGATAAAGAATTACTAGTGAACATGAAATATAACAATATAATTTAAAATAAACTACATTGTTAAAAATATCTAAAATACTATTAACCCCTAGTAATTTTAATACTAATATAATTAATAATATTAATCTGAATGATAATTTTAACCAATGAGGTATTATTTTTATAATTTTATTAAATAATAAAAATAAACTACTTGAACTATTTAAAACTTCAGAATTATTATTATTATTTTCGGTTAATAAATCTGAATCAGTAGAATTAGCTAATGGTAAATTAATTGAAAAAACGTCCTTAAATGCAATTGAGCCTAGTTTAAAAGCACCAATAACAATAGGAGCTCCTAAAATAGAAAATAGAGCTAATTGTCTTTTTCTAGAGGCATCTTCTATTAATTTTTGATAGTGAGTAATATTAACAGGATATGGTCTGTTATGTACAATTTTAATATAACTCTTCAAAATTAAACCATAAGTAAGTAAATGCGAAGCTGCAGGTAGAACATTTATAATTAATTGGCTTTTGTTTAATATAACTGGTAATTTTAAATCTTTTAAGTAAACAATAGCATTATTTAAAGTAACTTCACCAATTTCACCTAAAGGTTTAGAATTGTCAAAATTAATATTCGAAAGAACTGGATTATCAGAAGAAGAAGGAGAAGAAACATTACTAGCATCATGATTTATTTTGTCATTTAATGAATTTAAAAAATCCTTATCATTTAAATATTTATTGCTTATATAATTAAATAAATCTAAAACACTAATATCTTTACCCTCAATAAAAGGATTAATTAGTTCACTTAGTTTCACATCTGAAAGAAGTGAAACATCCGCACCATATCTTGTTTCTAAATAACGAGAGATTAATTTAATACCTTCAAATAATCTAATAGATTTATTATAATCTATTGGTCTTCCTTCTTCATCACATAACCAAGGAAAGGATTCAGAAAATGAATTTGAATTATCATTAGGTAATACTTCTTCTGTTTTAGGATTAGATCTTAAATGAATAACAGCCAAATCATTATTAACTTCATTCTCAGGTGCCAATGCTTCATTTATATTTTTATTGATTTTGACTCTTTCAACAGTTACATTAGAATAAAAAACTCCACTGGTATGAATAAAGTTAACACCAAATAAATTGTTTTTAGTTATAATTTTTTTATAACATATTTTGTAATTAGACATCATAATAATAAAAAATTTTTTGTTTGTTTAATATGCTCTTGTGTGTACTATTATTTATTTATATGAATGTTTTAAATAATAGTAAATCGATGAATACTTGAAATGAATAAAATTGTCCCAAGTAACTTATTCCTACTTTTAATAAATCAAATGTAGTTTATAGATAAACTGTTTGTTACGGTTACGGTTAGCTAAATTAACTACCCTACCCTTTTTTTTAAGTGAGGGTATGGGTGAACATTAAATAAGGTTTTCCATTGGAAAGGGGGTTAAATATTATATATTTTAAAATTTTTGGTTATTTTTTTTATATATTTTTTTTTATTATTATTGTTGGTATAAAAAGAACAATTAACAAAGAACAAAAAGTATATAACTTACTTTTTTGTTTTCAACTAAAAATACAAAATACAACGATCTTATTTTAATTTATATAATCTATAGTATATAATCAATAGAGCGATCTAAAATAAATATAATAATTTAATGTGGATTAAATATATATTATTATTTTATTTTTTATCTTATTTTTGGTTTTATTTATCAATAAATTTATTACTTTTTTTTAGTAAATCATCATTATTATTGTTTAAGCCATATTCTGAGGTACTTTGAGCTTCTTTCATAGCTTCTAATTCTTCTTTTAATTCATAATCAAAAGCAGTATCAGGTGTGTATGGTAATACACTAGAATAATAAGATGTACTAGAATTGTTTAATAGAAAAGGTCTATATCTAACAAAAGAATGTTGATTTAATTGTAAATTTCTTTGATCATTCATTATAGTGTTTAAGTTTGTATTAAGAAAATTATCAACATCCATCTTATTACCAGTTGTATTTTTTAAAATAGCTCCAATAAAATAATCTATTAAAAATTGATTAATTTGTAGTCCTTTTGATTTCATCATATTACTAATATATTTTATCTGATCTTGAACTGTTATACTTATAAAATTAATTTTATGATCAGATCATAATTTATTTTCATTATTGGTAGATTCTGATTCAGAATTAGATTCAGATTCACTTCCCCCAATAGCAATACCAAGACCCTCCCCTCCCTTTGACCCAAGGGGCCCTGTGGTAGGTTCTTGGAGAAGAGGAGTAATATTATTATCTTCATTTAATAAAGATAATGGAAGTACAGAAAACATATATATAATGAAAGGATTTAATCTTATAATTATTCATATAAATATTAATAGAATAAAAATTAAAATAAATAAATTTACTTCTTCTAATTCTAATCCAAAGTTTAAATTGTTAAATTTTATAATGTTAAATTGTAAATGTAAGTATAAATTGAAGTTTAACCAAATATAATTGAGTATAGGTAAAATAAATGGTCAAACATATGTAAATAAAAAAAGTAAAATTGAAAAATAACATAAAATACCTAATATTAAATATTTTAATTTATAATAATTTGAAATAAAATTAAATATTATAGTAGATAATCTACTAAAAAATTGATTTGTTAATAATAGATTATTACTATTGTTATTATTAGTATTATTACTAATTATATTCTTATTATTAGTATTATATGTAAATAATTTTAATAAATAGTTAATAATTTTATTTAAATTATGAATAAATGTTATAATAATTATATTTATAATTGTTTTAATTATTAATTTAATAAATATTTTTATTTTAAATTTTATTTTTATTAATATATATGAAATTAAAATTGTATAATTAAATAAGTTACTCAAATTTAAACTCAAATGAATATATTCATCAAAATATAAATATAATTTACTTAATAAAGTTATAAAGGGTGCTATTATTTCAATATTTAATTTATAAATATAATAGCTTAAACTTGATAGAGGTAATTGAGTTATAATTAATTCTAATCAGTCTATTATATTCATCAAATATAAATACATATATATTAAAACTATATTATGATATTCTAAATATAAATCTATTCATTTATATTGAATAATAGATAATATGTTAGTTAAATCAAAAAATGTTAAATCATATAAGTCAAATTTATAAAAAATGGTTTTAAAATAAAATAGTATATAGAATGGTTTTAAAAATAAAGCTCACATAATTACTTCTATTGTAGATTTACATATATATAATTGATTAATAATATTGGATAATAAATTATAAAGAATCAGTATATAATTTAAAAACCATAATTTAAAAAGAATTAATATATTTTTTATTAGGATGAAATTATCGTAAATATTATAATTGTTTAGATAGTCTATGTCTATAAAATAGACAATATAAATTAATAAGTTGCCTAATAATACCCCTAACCCATTTGACCAATTTAATAACTTATACACAGTTAACAAAGTTGACAAAAACAAATTTGAAAGTAAAATACTATTAGCGTATATTGAAATTGAAAAATAAGCGTATAGTAAATAATTTCCTCAATAACCAAACCAAAATATATTTCATACCTTAAAATCATCCTTCCCCTCCCCACTTTAGATCTTCTCAACCCATACCCTCCCCTCCCTTCCCTCCCCTTTGGGGTATGGGTAAGGAGGAAGGGGTAAGGGAATGAATAAGTTGCTCTGTAAATAAGTCAACTTGAAAATTGAGGTAACATATATCATAAAGAGCATAAAAATTGAAATAAGTTGGTAGACAAAGTGATAAAAGGCAATAACAGTAATTCATATATTATTTAATTTAAATACTTTATAAATATCGTAAATTTTATTATATATGAGTAGATTAACACTATAAATAGTGAAAAGTAATTAAGATAATTAGAATTATAATTTTAGGTTGTTTCATATTTTATTCTTTTATTTTTAATATTTAAAAAGGAGGGGAAAACCATTTTTATTTTATGTCTTATAAAGACTTAAACTAATAGATATTATATAAATGAATTATATATTATATTCCAAATCGAACCTTAACAATTTAACAGATAAAGTATAAAATATGTTTAATTTAAGAATACATTCTATTAGCTAAAACTACATTATTTTTATAAAGATGTTTAAAATATAATGTTTAAATATAGTTTTAATTTATAGTTAAATATAAGGAATAGTATTCTTATATAGTATTAGATTTAGATATAAAATAGCTAAAAAAAAAAGTGTGTACTAACTTTAAATTATTTAAATAAAAGTTAGTAATAATATGAATTAATAACTTTAATTAAATAATTTTTTTTTATATAGCTATTTACGAGTAACCAGATTCGAACTGATGATATCTACTTGGAAGGAAGAGGTTATACCAATTTAACTATACTCGTTATATTATTTTTTATTACTCTTTTAATTAATTTACATTAACAAATACAAACACAAATACCCTTTTTTATTTTATAATACAATACTATTAATATTAATCAAGTGTTAAAAAAACAAAAATAAGTTTATACTTATATTTATTATTATACTAATTGTATGTATTTAATTAAAATAAAAAATAAATCTAATAAAAAATGTAAAACAAATAATTTATTAAATTAAAGTTGTGGATATCAATCCTGTTATATTGATTGTAATTAAATAAAAAAATACTATATTTTTTTACTTTATTACCAAATTATACTCTTTAAGATATAAATAAATTAAATAGTATTATTAATACTAACTATAACTAATTATATTAAAAATAAATGTGCGTATTTAAATAATAGTAAAATATTTTTTTATTTAAACGTAAACATTTTGTATAATTATAAAATAATAATAATACAATAAAAAAAAAAGTGTACATTTTGTTATATTAAGTAATCAATAAAAATGAATTTAAGATATTTATATTTGTATTTTTATTTGTTAATGGTAAAAATATAAAAAAATAACAATGAATAATATATATATATAAATCTATCTATTATAATAAACAAAAATGTAAATTAAGTCCTATTACAATTCCTATTCCTATTCCTAATCCTATTCCTATTCATATTCATATTCATATTCATATTCATATTCCTATTCATTTGGTAAATAATACATTGGTATTTTGAGAATAATAATCCATTGGCTCGTTAGTTAATTAAATCTAAAAATATTAAAAAAGGGGGTTAAATTTTTAATAATGATATAATTATGTTATGATTAGAAATATATAAAATTATAATATATAAAAAATTTTTTGATATTTCTAATTATTTGTTTTAAATATGTAATAGATTGATTATGTTAAATATCTATATTTTTTTAATATTGTAATTAACTTTATTTACTTTAATATTATTTAATTAATAGTATAAATTTAGAACTTTATATTCACGTTTAGTTAAATATTAATATATATTTTATTTAACTTTGATTTATTTTAGTTTATTTATTTCTATTTTAATTTATTTTAAAATTATTTTATTTGTAACGTAAAAGATTTAAATAAAAATATTATTCACTTAATATAATTAAGAAGTAATAGAATTTTGATATAAAACAAATATTGATGAAGCAATATATATTATGATTAATCGAATTTCAAATAATAAAGATGAATTTATTAACATAGGAGCAAATACTATAAATATTAAACATAAAGTATTAAATATTATATATGTTGAATATGTACTTATTACTCTATTATCTGATCTAGATATACTTAAAGCTGTTTTATTTAAAGCTGTTGATAATCCGTAAGGTCCTACTAATTCAATAACACCTCTATCTAATACTTTAGAAATAGTATAACCTATTTTTAAACCTAACGCAATAATATAATGATTATAGATTACATCAAAGAAATATTTACCATTTAAAAATGTATATATTTGACGTCCTATTTTTGTATTAGTAAGTTCAATAATAAATTCCGGATTTAAATGATATATATATAGAGCAAATGTAGCTCCCAATAATGATAATAGAGCAGGTAATAATTTAATTAATATAGGTAAAGAAAACTCTGCTTCTACAATTGATATATTATTGGGACTTATATATAATGAATTACCAAAAAAATCTGTTCCTACTCCTACAAATAAATCTGAGAATATATAACCAAAGAATATACTAAATATAGCTAATATACATAGTGGTATTATAACTAATATATTTGCTTCATGAGTATTAGAATATACAGATTTTATATTATTAGGTACAGTTAAGAATACTAAACTTATTAATCTAAAACTATAAAAAGCTGTTAGACCTGCTGTTATACTTCCTAGTATATATGCATAAGTACCACTAAAACTGTATGCACCATAAGCTAGTTCTAAAATTAAATCTTTGCTGTAGAATCCTGTTAATCATGGTGTTGCTAATAATGATAATGATCCAATCAATATTATTGTATAAGTAAATGGTAAGAATTTAATTAAACCTCCCATTTTTCTTATATCCTGTTGATCAGATAAACTGTGTATTACACCACCTGCGGCAAGGAATAATAAAGCTTTAAAAAAACTATGACCTAAAGTATGCATTAAAGCTACATTGTATTGACTAAGACCTATTGCTAATACCATATCAATTTTTAATTCTTTACTTATGTAAAGTTTGGACTATTTCATCTTAAAAAAAAAATTATTTTAAAGTTTAATGTATAGTCTCTAAAGTTTTATAATATATTTTTTTTTTTACTTGCTAATAATTCATTATTTATTTATTTTAAATTATTTTAATATTTTTAACTTAAAATTAAGTAATTAAAATTTTTAGGGATTTTTAGGCATATAATTAAATTTTACTAAGTCATATGGTTTTATTTATTTATTATTATTAAATTTTTTTAATAGATGTTCACATCATTTTTATAATTTACATTTTTTTTAAGAACAGAGATAAAGAATAGTACAGTTAAATATAAATAATTTGTTTTTATCTAAACAATATTTTATATAATTAGAATATTGTTTTTAATATTTATTGCCATTATTCGCATACCAGCAAATTCTATTAAATATTTACCAGTTTCTTTATAATAATTATATTCAACTAACAGTTTCTAAAATATATACCTGGTACTTTATTATATTTTTATTAATTTTCTACTATAATAAGATAAAATATAAATATTTATCTTTAAATTTTAATTGTATATTTTTTAGCTAAAATGTTTTTTCTTAAAGAAGTGTAATGATGTTTTAAACCGTTTAATTTATATGGGTAAAAGTTAAAACATAACTATATAAAATTTTAAATGTACTATTTTTTTATTTCAATATAAAAGATAAACATAATTATAATAACAAATAATAGTTGAAAATAACCTAGTTGAGATATTGTTGACATAGCTATTATTCTTTTTAAGTCATTACTTACTAATCCTACAGTTGCACCAAAGAATGCAGTAGAAGCACCAATTAAAGTAATAACTAATAAAGCGGTTGGACTAAATTCTAATATAGGTGAAGATCTTAATAGTAAATATATACCTGCTGTAACTAGAGTAGCAGCATGTAATAGAGCTGAAACAGGTGTTGGCTCTTTTTTTTTTTTACATAATACAAAAATAATAATCTATATATTTTATTATATTTATTTTGATCAAATTATGTTATAGTTATAGTTATGTTCAAAAAAAAAATGGGACTTTATATTTATTAAATAATTTGTATTAATTTTGTTAACGTAAAGTCTCTGAAGATAATTTTTTAATCTTACTGGTTTTTATTATTATAAAATGAAAGATGTTCTATCATTAAGCATCATTAATATGATATTTTTACTTTTTAATTTATAACACTAAGTCTCTATTAGTTAATGAATCTATAAAATAATAAAAATAAATAAACATATTATTTTAATAATTTATAGATCTTGTATATTATTATATTAATTTTTATTTAAGTAATCATATACTTCATAATTATCCCAGTATATAGTTAATTGTTTTATGTGTTAACATAAGGAAGCCCCTCACCCAACTTATATTTTAAACCTTATTATTATTTATTATTTTTTTTTTTACTATGTTTTATCATATATATAACAAATCCAAATGCAAATCTAAATATTTAATTTATAAAACATGCAGGGTATAAAATAGGGTTTAACTATCGATAATAGTTTATCTCTATTTTCAGATTCACCGCTTATTCTTATTCTTCAACCTATAAGTTTACCCTTCTTAGCTTTTCTGTTTATAGTAGCAATTAAATCAAAATTATCTTTTAATACACTAACTAATAAGTTTACTTCATCTAACGTGAAGCTATCTGTACATAATACTACTCCATTATCGCTTTTGTAACCATCATCCATTATCCAATAAGCTAAACCAATAGGCGTCAACAAATCGCATATATTAATAGGTACTATTTTTATATATTTTTTTAATTCGTCAGATCATCTATACCATAGTTTATGTAAATAACTTAATTCTGGATAAGATTTAGTTTGAAATGTGTACTGTTTTACCGGTAGTCCTGTTTTAGGATTTGGTCAAGGTCTTGGTAAATTTTTAGTACAAATAGTAAAATAATATTTAGACCATAAATGCATAATATATTCGTAAGATTTAGAAGTCATTGAATAGTAAGCATTCCTATTTGTTTGAGGTCTACCCAATTGATCTTTTTTACCCCGAAGGGGAGTGAATTGTTTTCTTAAATGACCATCACCTAACATATTACCTATTAAAGTATCATGAAGATTCTGAGGTAAACAAGTTAAAATAGTAGCAAATGTTAAATAATTGGTATCTAAGAATGGATTATAAATATAAAATGATAATACATTCGTCCATCCCTCAACCTTACTGATAAGGAGATAAACTCAACAATTATCCATTAGTAGATAAATAATTAATATATAAACTAAAAAATTATAAAAATAAATAGGTATTAAAATTTTATTAAGTGCTTTTTTTCAAGCTTCCATTGCTGTCTATTCAATATAATTTAAATAATATATATTTTTTTTTATTATAAAATAAAAAAGTTATTTATTTACCATAAAATTTAAAGGTATAGGTATATAATTAATATTAATATTAATATTAAACTCAACTATACTCCAAATTGAAATTGCTCCCCCTTTTCCCTTTAAAGAGGGGAAAAGGGACAACTTTATCCCACTATTTAAAGAAGGCAAATTAAATAAGAGAATGGTTTTTTTTCTAAATTAAAAACCTAATTTAACTAGTTGAAGGAGTAAAGTAGAATACAAATATCAAATTTAATCCTCAATTTTAAATTTTTTTTTTAATTAAAAACTGAGATGTTATTATACTAAATAGAAAAGACTATCTCTTTACATTATCTTAAAAAAAACACCTATTAATAAATGATTGAATGTAGAGTCTTTGAGGAATATTAATAATCCTGCTGATTTTAAAATTTAAAATATATATTTTTAATATTAGTAATTTCAGCATATAATTCAATTTTAAGTTTATTTTAAACTTAGTCCAATCTTTATAGATAATCTGAACCTGGTAATCAACTGTGTAATCCTAATTGAGAGCTTTTAGCTGCAGCACCAGTTAGAAGAAGTAACGCAATTATTGTTATTGCTGTTTCATTCATAAAAGGTGCTAAAGAATAAATAGTTGCATAATTTAGTGAACCAAATAAGGCGAATAAAGCAAAGAAAGCAATGCTAAGACCAAAATCACCTACTCTATTCATTGTTAAAGCAAGTATAGCAGCTTTATTGGATTGAATTCTTGTAAAGTAAAAATTAATTAGAAGATATGAAACAATTCCTACTCCTTCTCACTTTCGTTAAAGTGTTAACTTATTATAATAAATTATATTTAATACATAATAATAATTATATAATATTAATTTTTATGTATAATTATTAATTTATATTAATATTGTAAATTATAGTCCAATTTTATATAACATATCAGGGTGCATATGAGATTTAATTAAATTTCTAACTTTATTCATTTGTGATTGCGGTATATTGATTCTTCATCCATTAACACCTCTTTTTTGAGGATTAGATTGAATATCAAACTTAGTTTTAAGCATATCTATTAAAATTAAAATATCTGAATATGTAAATGATTCAGTACAGAGTCTTAACGATCCAGCTGATTTTACACCATCATCCATTATTCAAAAAGCAAAACTAATCTCAGTAAAATAATCAGAAATATTTTCAGGAACCAATTTTTTTCCTGTAGTATAAAATAATTCATGAAACACATTTAAAAAAGGGAAAGATAAAGTTGAAAATCTTAAACTAGCATAAATTTTACCTGTTATTTTATGCGGTTTTCTTTTAGGTGACATAGGAGGTGTAGCAACTAAGTTTTTAAAAATACCATAAAGGTAAAATAAATAAGATTCATGAAATAATGATTGTTCAAAAAATATACTAGTATTAGAAGTTGGTTTTCGTCTTATTACATGTACATCACCTAATATTAAACCTATCAATGCTTGAAACTGATATTGTGATAATTGTTGATTTTTTTATATTCAGCTGAATATTTATCACTTGATGCTTTAATATCATCTAATAAAATTGTACTTACCATTATAAATATTAAAGATAAATTTATTATATTGTTAAAGTATCACTTAATTGGGCTCTATCTTTCTTATAATTTATAATATAAAATATCACGTATAGCCTCGGAGTAAAATTATGTTTATCTATTAAATAAATAAATATGTTTTTTACAGCTGGTTATTTTTTTATGTTTATGAATACACTAATTAGTAAATCATCTAGGTAAATATTTCCATTATAACCTTATTTTAATATAAAGGTAAGAAATAAAAATTTATATTATAATCTTTACAATAAATAATAATTTATAAAGTTAATAATTTATTAAAAAAAAACAAAAATTCCAGCTTTTAGTGATGTGCGATATGTTAATTAAAGAGCTGAGATTCAACCAATAAACATTACAAAGTAATTTCCAGCTGAAACTAAAAATAACATGAAAAAAGTAAATAATGATAGATATGAAAAGAACCGTTGATTGTGCATGGCCGTCAAATTTTATCATGCAATTAAATATTAGTAATATCTCTACCTGTGTTCATCCCAGATTTTATTTCTCTAATTAAATTCAATCCGTCAATTGTAAGATGTGAACCCTCATTCATTAAATTAGCAATTTTACACCAATCAATATAATCAAATAGTTTTACACCAAGCAAAGGATTTTTATCAAAAAAAGGAATTATTATATTAGTTATATCCGAAAAATTAAATATTGTTAAAACAACTGCAGGCTTACCAGAATATTTATATATTTTTCCTGAACCTAAATATTTAACTAAATACTTCATTAAATTTAAGTCTCTTTCATGCTGGCTTATTCTAAATCTTAATTGTACTCGATGTCCAATTTTACATCCTGAAGACTGGGTAATTCTAACATCAAAACACCCTTCACCTGAAGCAAATCCTGCAATTCAATTAGGATCAGGAATAATTTCAGTATTAATGACTTGTCTTTCAACAGGAGTAAAATCAATAAACTCAGATTTTAAGAAATCAGATAAACCTAAATTCATTGATGCTTTAATATTAATAATTTTTTTTAACCCTTCGCTAGAAAGATGAACTTTATTTTTCATTAGTTCTACTACTTCTTTAAACAAAATAAAATCTGCTTTTTTTTGAGTTAATAAAGTATATTTTTCTAAATTAATAATTAGGTTTGTTAAATCTTTATTTGAATTAATTGAATAATTTACTTTGTTTAAAGTGTTATTTATATGTATTGATCCAATTCCACCCAAAAATTGTTGTAATTGTAATAATAAAGATAAATCCCGTTTATGCAGACCCATTTGAAATCTCGATTCAACTCGCCAACCTAATTTACGGGTTTTATTTTTAAGTATTGTAATACCAAATGAACCCTCAGCGTCAATAAGACCAGTCCAAAATCAAGGATTAACATTAGATAGATAGTTAAAGGTAGAAAAATTTTTAAAATTTAATTGTTTAGAAGGGATTTTGATTGGATAGTTTCTTTCGAAACCCATTAGAGTACACCTTAAATGCATAGGATTATATTTTGCTATGCACCAACTACCGTCTACTCGTTGCTCTTTTACAGTACTAGTAACTAATACTGACTTAGATCCGCGATTGCCCATTTTTTTTTCATCTATCTTAGGGCTTGTTACCGTACCCAGGTAATTATTCTGGCCACTTATAGCCTTTCGACTATAGCTTGGTACCCTAAGTTTTAGGGGTTCCCCGGAGTTTGATAGTTTATACCCAATAAATGTTTTCCCATAACATTTAGCAGGATCAGACGATAAATAATCTACACTATAAATATGAATTAATGTAGAACAATATATTACAGCTAATGAAAGAGAAACTGTTAATTGATCAAATAAAAATTCTCAAGATATAGACATAAATTCTGAATCTATTCAATGAAATAAATATATTGTAACAGGGCTTCCACAAATACCTACTTCATAAAAAGCAACTGTAACTAAGATAGAAGATATTATTAAACAGGTACAAGTTATAATATGAGCACCTGTAACACCGATTTTTCTACCTAAAAAACCAGCAGAAATAGAACCTAATAAAGGAAAAATTAAAATTGAAAGATACATTAAGTTGTCGTAATTAAAATATTTCCTCTTAATCGGTAATATGCTACTAGTATACTAAGACCCACTACAGATTCAGCACCAGCAATGGATAAAATATAAACACTGAATGTTTGTCCTACGTTATCATCGAAACTAAATGAACTTATTAAAATTAATAAAGTAATAGCGAGTAGCATAATTTCAATAGAAATTATCATAAGAATAATATTTTTTCTATTAATAATAAAACCTAAAATTCCTATTAAAAAAAGGATTAAACAAAGATTCATTTTTATTTTTATCTTTATATTCCTTAGGGGACTGTTTATAATTGTAAATTTTAAATATAATTTTATTACCAAAACCTTATATTATATTATTAAGGAATAATTATAATATAATATAAATTTAAATAAAAAATTCTTAATAAATTTATTTTTTTTTTTTATGGTTAAACTTTTAATTTTTAATTGAAATTTTTAATTGTATAGTTTATATTTTGTATTTTGTAGTTTATAGTTTGTGTTTTGTAGTTTGTAGTTTATAGTTTGTAGTTTGTAGTTTATAGTTAATAGTTAATAATTTATAGTGTGAGTAAAAGTTTACTTATATAAGGAGAAATATAAATTAAATTTGTAAACGTTAATGAATATTTAGAGTAAAAATTTAATTATACTACACTAGATACTACTGTTAAATTACCACCTCAGTAATAAACAACACAGAATAAGAATAATCAAACCACATCAACGAAATGTCAATATAAAATGGATAATTCTAGACCTAAATGATGACCGTTACTCAATTGATAATTATAAATTCTTATAAATTGTACAAAGATGAAGATTGTTCCTATTAAAACGTGAAGCCCATGAAGCATTTCTGTTATAACCCTAACATTTAAGTATTTAAAATTCTTTATTTTTATTCACAATTATCATTATAGCCAATTTATACAATTAAAAATAGGATTAAATAGGATTAATTATTATATAATATTAATAAATGAAATATTATTTTGTATTAATTACATTTTATATAATTAATTTAGTAAAACAAAAAAATTTTTTTGTTTAATTATAAATCCTTTAATAAAGAATAATTAAAAAATTTCATAACCATTCAAAATTATTATTAATTAATTTAATACAAAAAAATAATAGTCAATAAAAAATATTTGTTGTTATTTTATAGACAAAAATAAGATTAGTGTTAATTTATTATTTTTTTTTTTACATTTACACAAAAATAAAACCGTATTTTTTAAAATACATGTTATATAGATTCAATATTAAAAGTGTAACCTTTATAAGATGTTTTATATATTAAACAATTTACAATGTTTTTTCTATTTATTTTTAGTTCTGTATAACAGTCTTTTATATTTGTAAATGAGATTCTCGTGTTTAAATTTAAATCAGTTACAATTAAATTAAAATGCTTTTGGGAAAATAAAATTAAATTTCCATTTGTACTTTTTTTTATTCTAAATGAACCGTAATCTGAATAAGGTGCATATAAATAGAATAAATTATTAAACATGTTACCCCTCCCCAAAGGGGTAAGGGGAAAGGTATAATTAAATTACCATTGTATTTATCATTGGTAGTAAGTCTAAAATTATTCATTCTAGATTTTATTATTTTAATTAAATCTTTACCTTGAGGTAAAAGATGATAACCAAAATATTGAATCTTAGCAATTATAGATCAATCCTTAAAATCTAAAAACTTACTAGTATATCATTTACCACTTAATAACATAGGTATTAATTTTTTGTATATGTAATCTATGTGCGTAATTTAAAAAACAACTATAGGTTTATCATTATAACCCCTATCTCTAACTTTAGGAAAGTGTAAGTTTACACTTTTTCTTTTACCTAAAAAATCTAAAATAGCATTAAATAAATAAGTTTAAACTGAAGTATTTTCAAATTTACAACGTACAGCTAAAATTGAAGTTGAGAATGAAACATCTCCTTCAATAAAGCCTATTAACTAAGGTAAAGTTATTTTATTAATATAACCAGATTGTTTATTTAAAACTAAATTACGAATATCATTTCTTAACTTAATCAACTTATTTTTTCCATTTATTGTCAAATGTTGTTTACTTACCATTATTTTTACCGCATCTTTGAATATATTATAAAAAAGAATTTTTGAACTATTTAATTTGAAAAAATCGAAAATAGGCAATACAATATTTACAAGAGAAAATATTTATAAAGAAATTACACTTATTTGAATTTTTGTTTATTGAAATTGATCCACAATGTAATTTACTTTTAATTACTTTAAGGGTATTTATATTATTAATATGAAGACAAATTTGGAAAGTTAATTGAATCGATTTATAATTATAACCTTTAAAATCTTTAAGTGAAATATGAAAATTAGATTCTGCATCAGAAAATCCAACTAACCATTCTATAAATTTAACATCTATTTTAAAAGGTCTCTTATTTTTTCCTATCAGAGTTAAATGTTATTGGTTTTATTTACATTTAACTCTTACACATGGATAAGAAGAAGATAAAAATGTGTAAAATTCTATTACATTAGTATCTAATAAATTTATAAATTCTAAAGGTGTCTTATTCAATAACATATTTATATTTGCAAGCATAACCCTATTTAAAAATATAACAAAAAAAAACTTTAATAACACTTACTACGATCAATCTCATATATATTGTTATATAAACAAAAAAGAATAGATTCCATTAAAAAAATAAATTAATATATTATGTTTAAAAAAGGTGGTTTATCTATAACACATTAAATAAATATATAAAAAAAACAAATTTATAACGGATTTTTAGTCTTTATAAAAAATAATACCCTATTTAATTAAATAAACATGGCAGGGTTTATAGGTTCATTTATTAATAAACATACAATCAAAATAGAATAACAAATAAAAAAAATTTTTAATCTTTTATTCCAGACCATAACATTTCATATTTACTTATGTATTTAATATAATTTAATCAATTTAGTACAAAATTAGGTAAACATTTAGGTATTGTTATATCATGTTTTGTATACAAAACAAATAATCCATATATCAATACTTTAACTATATACACTATAATAATCATCTTAACACGTGTACTATTATCCAGAATAAATAATTTAAGTTATTATTAACTATAAAAAATAATAATATTACATTAAACCCTATAAAAAGGATAATTATCACCATAGAAATAAGGAGGTCATAATGCATATAAAAATTTAGTCATAATTTAATGTTCGTTTTTTCCTTTACATTTACACAAAAATGTTACAAAAAATGGATTGGTAATATGATCATTCTCCCACCCACCCCCTCCTATAACCCCTTCTTCCAATAACCCCTCCCTCACCCATAACCCTCCAAGTTGCCTTTTCAAATAATCCAAACCCCTTCGGGGTTATAGGAGGAGGGTCTGGTGTAAGGGAAAGGATATATTATTCTGTTAATGTTAAGTCATTCTCGTTTACAGTTAAAATTCTAAGGGTGTCATATTCAACAATACCTCTATATTTATATGTACAAATATAACCCCATTTAAATATACAAAAAAAAAACTATTATAAGACCTTACCTAAATCAATTTCTTATCTATTATTTCTTTTTATCTTAATTTTAATAAAAATAAATAAAATTAAATTAATACAATGGATAATATATCCATTGAAAAAAAATTTTTTTGTTTATTTTATATGTTAAATATTAAATAAATATATAAAAATTATAGTTTTTAAAGGGTTATTACGCTTTTTTCAAATATTATTAAAAAAAATGAAAATTATAATTTTAAATAAAAGTTATAAATATAAACCAAATAAAAAAAATAAAATAGACATCAAAATACATATACAAATACACATTAATTCTATTTTTATTCAAGATCATAAAATTTGATGTTTACTTATAATTTTCATGTTATATAAGAATTTTTTTATAGAATAAGGTCAAAATTTAGGTATTCTGATAGTTTCTTTTTTATCAAAAAAAAATACTGCATGTATCAACATTATAGCTATTAAAAATATAAACATTAACAAAAATACTACAATCCAAAATAATATAAAATACTGTCAGTTATTATTTAATATAAATAACAATAGTTGATTAAAACAGATTAAAAATAATAATATACCCATATAAATAATAATGTCAATTATTCTTATAAAAATTTTAATATTAATTGAATGTTTATTTTTTTCTGTGTATTTTCACAAAAATAAAAAAATTGAAGATGTTGAAAATTGAGATAAATCTGTTAAGTTATTATAGGATAAATTTAAATATTCTAATTGTGTATTATTAAACAAAAACCATATATTTATATTTGCAAGCATAAATTTATTTAAATCTTAAAAACCATTAAAAATATAATAAAAAATAAATAAAATGTAATAATAGATCCAGTTATAAAATTTTTTTTACCTATTATAATCCTATCTTTTTTTTGTTGTTTACTTTAATCTTAAATGTAGTATATTTTTCATTTTATTATGAATTTTAAATAGTTTAAATTATATTAGTAGATTTAAACAGAAAAGGGAATTAATATTAAAACTATTGTTAGTTTATTTTACGTAAATTCTCTGAGGAAATATTATTTTCCTGCGTATTCATCTTAAAACATTAGATACAAATATTTGTAGTTATTGTTGATAATTTAATTAATTAAATTTTTTTTAAGAAAATTCACGCAAATAGTAAAATTTTACATGTTATACACTTATTTTCATTTTTTTTTTTGTGTATATTAACAAATTAAATAAAAAAATTTTTTATGTGTATAAAATAAGTAGGCCTATTGACCAGTTGTAGCAAAAAATGCTGAACCAAATACTGAATCTGCAAAAGTGAAACTAGCTTGAGTATATTCTACATATTGTAAAAAAGTAAACACTAAAGCTAAAATAATAGTAATAAATATACCCAGTATTGTAGATTTTCTACTTTTTGCAATTAGTGCATGATGTGCATAAGTAATAAATCCTCCACTTGAAAGTAAGATTAAAGTATTAATAAAAGGTATTGCGAATGCATTTAAAGGTGTTATACCTACTGGAGGCCAACAGCTACCTAATTCAACTGCAGGTGATAAACTAGAGTGTAAATAAGCTCAGAAAACACTTAAGAATGCCATTATTTCACTTATAATAAATAAATTGAAACCTTGAGCAATACCAAATCTAACTTTTTTAGTATGATGACCTATGAATGTAGCTTCAATTACAACATCTTTTCATCATAATCCAGCTCCGATTATTGTTAATAATGTAGCAGCTTTAAATAAAAGAAAACCTGTAGAATAACCGTGAAAATATTGTACAGTTCCTATCATTAATGCAAATAATGAAGAACTAACCATTAAAGGTCAAATAGATCTATCTACTAAATGAGAAGGAAAAAATTGAATATATTTTCTACATTGTATTGTACTATTATTTTTTAAATATTTATTAATAATTAAATGTATAGGTTCTATTATTTTACTAATATTTGAATTATTTTGTTCATTTTGTGCTGTAATATTACTTATTGTTGCTTTTTGATTCATAAAATTTTTATCGATATAATTTATTAACTAATATAGTTAATTTATTTTAACACCAAGTATTTTACATTTTATTAATAAATAAAATTAAATTGAATAAGTATAGGATAACTAAATCGATCAGATACATACTCTATATATATTAAATTATTAAATTTAAAACTATATATTAGAAATGAAACCTGGATAATCCACTTTAATTTAATGTTTATAAGTATTATTTTTATTATTATATAATTATTATATATGAAAAATTTAATTATAAAAACAAATAAATGAATTGATATTTTGATTATATATTCAATTAAGTAAAACATATTCGCTTTACAGTTGGTTGCTTAGTAATAGTATTTTTTAAATACTACACTTTTATGTCTGTTAAATTAAGTATTAAAAAAAAAATGTAAAAATATAAATTTTTAGCCAAAATGCAATTGATTCAATTGTACGGTTACTTTGGTAGAAATCAAGATTTAATCATAACTAAAAATGTTAATAAACAAGAATTAGATAAAATCTTATTAACTAGAATTGTAGAAAATGTTATTGAAATTAACAATGACAATTATCTCGTTTTATTAAAAGGAAATTTACATTATTCATTGATTCAACAACTTAATTTGAAATTAGATTTAAGTGATTATAAACAGATAAGTAAATCTGTTAAATCTAATGTAGCTATTGCAGCTGCTGTAACATCTTATGCTCAAATGGTGATGATGAAGTATAAAACATTACCAGGTTATACTATCTATTATAGTGATACTGATTCTATTTTTATAAATAAACCTTTGCCTGATCATCTTGTTGATAGTAATGAACTCGGATTCATGAAAAATGAATTAGATAAACTCAAAACTAATAAAATTGATGTAGGTATCTTTTTAGGTAATAAAAAATATGGATTATTATACACAAATGATGTTAATGAAACTAAATTTTTATCTGTTTTCTCTGGAGCTTCAAAGGGAGCTTTAACTTTTGATGAAATGATGGCAATGAGCAGAGGAGAAGTTGTACCTAAAGAATTTGAGGATGTTTTTTATAGAGATTTTAAGAAAATGGAAATTACCATTAAACCTAGAAAATTAGATTTAACTATGAGTAAATCTAAAAAACTAGTATATAATCAATATAAAACACCTCATATTTATAATGGGTTAAACATCTTTGACTTTAGTCATCCAATTTCAAAAATATTCAATAAATTCAAACTATTAATTAAACATTTTACACCTAAGCTATAATTATAACTAAATTCACTAGCTCTCGATTATTAGGAGAATTTAAATAGAAATCACTAAAGACTATCTAATTCACCCATTTTTTTAGTACTAAATAAAATTAAATTTATTTAATCCGTTTTTCGTAAGTAAAAATGAAGACACAGTAGGTAACTAAAAAGTACAATAAAACTTCTTTTAAGTTAATATAGGTGTTTTAAAATGTAATACATCTTTCTTAGTTTAATGGTAAAACAATGCAAGTCCTAATGTGAAAATGTCAGTTCGAATCTGAAAGAAAGAAATAATGTGTTTTTTTCTAGGGTTTTTGGGGTATAGAAAAACTCTTGTTAGAGGTTAATTTATTTAAATTATAAAAAAATAAGAAAATGTTGATTTAAAAATAAAAATAAAGTAGAAAAAGATCTAAAATGTAAGGTTAAAGACAAAGAATATTAAAAGAACATTCTGTAAGCATGTTGAATCACTTCTGAACATGTTGTGTAAAAAACAACACAAAAAATATCAAATTGAATAGATAGTCAAAGAATTATTGATTTAAACAGGCATAAAAAAGTTAAGTAAAAATCAAAGAATTATAAAAATGTAAAAATAAAAATATAAAAAATCTATATATAAGCAGAGAAATCACTAAAAACACACAAAAATACTAAAAAGTAAATACAAAAACCGAGCTTAATCTTTTTTGTTAAATACTGTTGAAATATATTAAAAAAACATCAAAAACACACTCTATACTCTTCGAAACTAAAAAAAAATTATTACTCTGAGGGTGGGAGAAGGGGAGGAATTAAATGTAGTTGAGTCAAAAAATGTAAAGTTAAAAAGGGGTTAAATGGGGTTAAATAGTATTATTTGTTGCTTAATTTAGTGATATACATTCTTATTACTTGTTGAAATGTAAACAAGGGTAAAAAATATTTAGAAAAAATATAAATTAACGCCAGTAATGTTAAGAATGAAAATGATAATTGATTTAAAAAATAAAAAGGTATTAGTTGAGGCATATTATATTTTTAAATATTAATAGTGTAATGCTCTTATTTTAATCCTCCTCATAACTCATAAATCATAAATCATAACTCATAACTCATAATAATAATAATAATAATGAAGAGGATTTAATAGAAGAACTATCTCTGGTTTATATAGGGATAATATAACCTATATTAGATTATTATAAAAAACCAATAGCAATAGCCGTTATAAATTAGTATTTTTTTGTTTGTTGAATTTGACTTATTTTTTTTTTTACTTTTACTGAACTATTATGAGATATAGAGGGTATCTTTTTTATAAAAGAAAATTGTATATTAAAAATGGAAGTTAAAAAAAGGGGGTTAATTTATATAATAAAGTTAGAAAAATTAAAATGTTAATCTACTTTACTTAAACTAAGATTGAGCAGGTAACGTTTTAAATGCGTGTAATGGAATTGGGCTAGGTAATGATCATTCTATAGTACTTACTGTTTCTGTTTCATTTTTAAATTCAGAAATATCTTTAAAATAAGAAGGCACTGCCCAATGATTATTAGAACAATTTAGTTTAGAAGCAAAAATATCATAAATAATATAACCGAATAAAATAGTTGCTATTACAGATATTAATGAACCAAAACTTGAAACAATATTCCATCCACTAAATGCATCTGGATAATCCGGTATCCGTCTAGGTAGACCAGCTAGCAAATTGTAACTTTAATTTAAATATATATAATTAGTTAAGATAAGTAAAACTTATTAAAAGTTAAAAAAGATGTTTAAAGAATAGTTAAAAAAAAAAACAAATTATATAAAAAATAATTTTTATATTTTATAAAGGATAGTAACTATAAATTTTACCTTTATATATTTTTTGAGTTTTACAACATTTTTTTAAAGTATCATAACCTATGTGTAAATCTGTTTTAGCAGTTACTGTACTATCATAAACCTTAATTAATTTTCTTTCACTACCTATTACTTCATAAACATAGACTTTTTTTCTTAATTTAGCCAAAGTTTCAGGTGAATGACTTTTTCCGTACATAGGATTATTAGAACCTGACTTGTCTTTATACATTTGTTCTAAAAATTTATCGGATTTATAATAATTTTGTTTTCCTATTTTAGCTCTACTTATTTTTTTTTTAGTTTCAGGTAAATGACTTTTACCTCAAAAAGGATTATTTTCACCAGAAAATTTATTACTTAAAATTCGTTTAGTTTTTTCTGAAATAGGTTTACCTGTTCTAAAATCTGCAATTAAATCTTTAGTTTTTTGTAAATGTTTGAAACCTAAACTAGAATAAGCTTTAGAAAGTATATTTAATTTTGGTTTATATAATTCAATAAAATATTGTTCTCTATCTAAAATTTGTTCTTTAGAAATATTATCAGTTTTATCTAGGACTTCTAAAATAATAATACTAAAATTATTATGACCATACTTTAAAATAGAATTAGAAATATATCTCTTATCTAATAAAACAGAAGGATAATAATATCTAGCTAATCTTAAACCTAAGTTTGTAGAGCTACCAACATATTGTTTTCCATTTACTAAATTATAAAATAAATAAATTCCTCCAATACCTCTATATGCTTTAATTATATTATATCTTTCCAATAAAGCATTATAATATATTTTTACTGGTTTAGATTTTAAATTTTCAATAATTAATGGATTTAATTGTTTTAAATTATTTCTAATTGTAATTAATTTAGTAGTTTCTCTAGTTAAACTTATTACTGATTTATTATAACTAGAATAGTTTCTTAATCCTAAATAAAATAAATGATTTGATAATTTGTTTTTATTTAATAAGTTTACACTTATGTTATTTTTAGTAAATCTTTTATAAAAATAATAAGAGTTCACATATTCTCGTCTAATTAACAATTTTAAAGTAATTGTTAGCCTTTTTGACTTTATCTTCAACCTAAAAAATATAGGTGTATAACGTAAAGTCGATGAATAATTATTTAATTATTGCTGATTATATATTATTATATCTCTAAAAATTTTCACACATAATAAATATAGTATTTAAGAGCATTAATATTTTCCAGAACATATGGTAATTTTTTTATTAAATATGATTAATTTAAATTAAATTAATTTTTATTACTAAAAATATAGGCCTAACCAGACCTAGGAAATGTTGCAATTTTTATTGGTTAAAATTTATCATTATCACTATGAGAAAATAAAAATCCTTTGTGTTCTACACGAAACTCTATACAGTTTTTAAGCGTATAAAATTTAATAGGAACACTTTTAATGGTTTCATTTATAGAGACATAACTATTTAATTGCTTAAGTGTTTTAGCATCGTATACGTAAACAGGTAGGGATCTGCTCTTAGGTAAAGTAAATACTGTGTAACCTTTAAATGTTTTATTTTTTTCAATCATTAATCGCAGTGTTTTAAGTTCCATATTAAAAAATTTAGCCATTATTCTTAAAGAATCAAAACTATGTACAATATTACCAAATGAATCAAGTAAATTTATATAAGTTTGCATTCCTTTTTTAATTAAAGGCTTTTTATTATAATTCTTAATAATATCTTTTTTAAGAGGAAATAGAGATATTATATAATCTTCATTAAATATTAAATTTTGATTAATATGTTTCATTAATATGTCATAACTAATTTGTAAACCTTGAAGAGCAGCTTTTATTGAATTATATATTAATATAAGTTCATTATTATTATAATTATATAAGAAAACAGGCATCCCTATATTTCCTACAATAGATGGTTTAAGCTCAATAGCTTTTAATTTAAATTTTAGTTGCGCACTCATTTTTTTAAATTGAATATATTGAATAGACTCTTTAGGAAAGTCTTTCCTATATAACATAGCAAGATTAATAGCAGATTTTATATACTGTATTTTATCTACATTGAAATTTAAAAGAACTTTTCTAGTTCGGTTTATAGTAGGTTGCCAAATAAAGATAGCAAATTGTTCTTCAATTAAAGTTAAAATAGGTAAATTAAATGAAAGAATAATAACAGATCAATGATTAGGTTTAGTATTAGCTATTTCTTTTTCAGATATAGACTTTACTTTTCGTAATCCTAAAGTTAAAAGATAATATTCTTTAAATCTTCGACCCATATTTAAAGAACTACCAATATATACTCGCAGAGGATTTAAGTTATTAATTAACATATAAACACCTGATACTCCTTCAAATAGAATACTTATATTTTCTATGCTTCCTTCTAAGGAATTATATGCTATAGGAGTACCTTTTGTAGGTAAAAAAAGTATAGGAATATTTAAATTAGCTTTGTTTTTATTATCTTTACCTTTAAAATGGAATCTATTAGAAAAAATTAATGGAAGTATTTTATTTAATAAATGACTTGTTTTATATAAAATGTTTTGCTTTTTTTATTAACCAATTAAAAATTAGACTATATCTTAAAATAAAAAAAATTTTTTATTTTAATTTTTACTTCACTAACTAGTATATAATCGTTGAGAAATTACTTATTTTCTGCTGATTGTCGTTTTTTTTTTATATTTTTTGACTATTTAAATTTATAGTAACTATAAAAAATTTAATCCAAAATAAGAGTTCCAGCATTTAGTTAGTTATTTCCCCAATTTTATTTGTTAAGGAAAAAATGTTAAATTTACCCCCACAAACAATGTTCAGAAATGTATTTTACCTAAGAGTTCATTATATGTTTTACCTAAAATTTTAGGTGTTCACATATAAAAAGCTGCGAATAAGGCAAAAACGGCACCCATACTTAAGACGTAATGGAAGTGAGCGACAACATAATAAGTCGATTATTTTTAACTCTTTTCACAAAGAGGATCGGACTATATCTTATCTAATCATTTAACTTAATAAACTTTCGATTGCCACGTATAGTCTCTACGGATCCTACTAATATAAAATTTAATATATAATTTAATAAAAATAAATATACTTTGGTTTCCACGGATATAGCCTTTTATATATATATTTAGTTTTAAATTGGAATAGCACGTCCTATAAAAGATTCTACCGTTAGCAAGCTGTAGTTAAAACTACAATTTACCGGTAAATAAAAAATTTTTTTAACTTTACCACAGTGGCAAGACAACATGACACTTACTTGATAAGATCCTTAAATTTAGTGAAAGATACTTTTTTTTCTCCCAATAAAGGATAAACAGTAAAATGTTGAATAATAGTATGTAAAGTAGATATTCTATAAGTTTCTATTAACCAGAATGTTTTATGAGGATTTCTAATTAAGCTTTGAATATTAAAATGGGTTCTAATAGCATTTATTAAATATTTATCATCATTTTGACCAATACTGAATGAAGAAGTTGTATTCTTTCTTATTGAAAAGCAACCTTCTGCTTCAGTGAAACCCGATAACCATTCATTAAAATAAGAATAATCAATCAATATTCCGCTTTGTATTTGTGGTCTATCTAAATACTTAGAATTTCTTACTTTTAAATACCATTCTACATCATTACGTTGAAGACATTCTAACAAAAATTTTATTTGGCAGTTTAATCGTGAAGTTAATGGAGGATAATCATTAAAAATAGTAATGATATTAAGAATAGATTTTTTAGAATCTACTACTCAAATAACAAAATTGTTGTTATTAACGAATCTAACTTTACCACCTATTTTTTTAGATATTAAAGTTAACATATATACATTTTCACTACAATTTTTTAATTTAATGATTAATCTGTATTGTAAAGATTTTTTTCTTCAATGATTAACTTGAATACTTCCATCTCCATCCATTAATCCTACCCAAAATTTTTTTAAATATGAAGGATCTTTATCTATTCTATCATGGAATGCTATATCTAGGCTAGCGTTTGACAAAATTACTCCGGTTACAAAAAAAGACAAAAAAAAATAATAAAAACTTAGATTAAATGGTTATGTGATGAAAACACATAACCTTTAAATTCTTTTCCAGTATCTAAATATTTACTTATATTAGAATGAGAAATTTTTAAATCTTTAGCACATTCTAATATTCCGTCGTAACGTTTAAATAGATGACGATTTTCAGCTTTAAATACAAATACTGCTTTAAGAATATGTTTATTTTTAATAATATTTTCCATTAATTGTAAGTATTCTTTTGAGTCTGGATCTGAAAATTTCGGCATATTTAAGTTTGAAAAAGGTATTTTAGTAAAGTATCAGCCTCCTCTAAATAAACTACCCGTTTTAATAGCATTCAAAACTGTAGGATAAGAAGATTTAATAGATCGAGCCAATAAAGTAGCAGAATAAACAATAGTTAATAGTATTTTCACATCATTATAAATAAATACTTTTCCTAAAGATTTATTTATTGACATTAATTGTAGACTATGTTTTGAATGAGTTAAACCATAAAACGGGTTATTAACCCCTCCCCTTCGGGGTAAGGTAGAAGTTTAAATAAGAGCTTTTGTTTTATCACTTAATTTACGTTTTTTAGCTAATTCTTGTAATATTAATCTAGTATTTATAGAATGTTTAAAACCTTTCATACCTGTAGTTCCTCCTGATGATATGTTATAATAAGGTTTTAATAAAGATATCCAAAAAATTTCACGATCGTTAAGCATAATTATAGGTATGTATTCAATTATAATTAGACAAAAATTATTTTTTCCGTATTTTAGTAATGCATTAATAAATGGTTGATTATTTTTTTTTTTTGTTATTAAGATTACTATTGTTTAGATAATTATTCATTCTACCAAGAATATTTATAGATTGTCCAACATACATTTTAAACCAATTTGTTAAATTAATAAATAGATAAATACCTGATTTTGGTTTACCTTTATGATCATTTCTTATCTGTTTTCTATCAAAATAAAAATTAGGATATATTTTAACTGGTGATATTTTTCTTATAATACTAATAATTATACAAAATTCTAAAACAGTTAAGATATATTTTTCATTTCCATTAACATAGAATAATACTACTACTTAAAAAAGATGGAATTTATTTTAATCAATAGATACCTATTTTGATTAATTAAAATAATACTTTTTTTTTTCTTTTTTTGGACTTTTTATTTAATTTTTAAATTCTATTACGCAAAGTCTCTGAGGTATTTTATTTATTTATTTTATACCTGCTGATTATACTTAAAAATTTGACATACTTTTTATTTTATCGACACCCTTTAAATTCATCATAAATATTTGGATAAATAATTAAAATTTACTCTTGTTTTATCATTTAATAAAATAAAGTGTTTATAAAATAGATTTGGTTAATAAATAAGTTATTCTCAATAATATTAAAATATTAATTAAGAATTTTTAATCTTTTAATCTATTAAAAAAGAGTTTGAGAAATATATATTTTTTTTTAATTTGTGTTTTTCAGCATATTGTAAAATTTATTTTTTATTTTTAATAAATATTTATTATATTAATAATAAAAAAGGTGAGCTAACAGTTATTTAAACCCACCTATTGTAAATAGTGCTATGACCTTTGTTTTTTTTATTGTATATTTATATTAAAAAATATATAATAAAAATTTTAAAACAATAATTAAATAGTATTTTCATACTATTAGGGAAGCAATCTTATCACTAGACAACTTTGTTATTTTCATTCTTTTTATTTTTAAATAGTGATTTATGCATAGAATCTCTGAAGATTGTTAAAATCTTGCTGGTTTACCATTTGTAATCTCTACTTATCATCTATATTTTTCATTTTATTAATAAATATACTTTTTCCTTTTACTAATTATTTATTTATTTTATAGTGTTAATATATAATTAGTTAAAAATAATAAAGTACGCTAAACATGTTTATTTTTCATAATATTAATGTATTATAATTAATAAATAGTAAATATATAGAAAGATGTAAGTATAATTTAATGTGTGTAAAAAAAAAAAAAATGAATTAGATGCTTTAGGTAGTTCAAGCATGTAGCATAATTAACTATTTTTAATTTTAATAGTGGGACTCTTAGCTTATTTAGAATCCAATAGTAAAAATTAATGGGGTAGTAAATCTTAAGCTACCTCCGTATAATGTTGCCAATCAAGAGAATATTTTGATCCCTGTGGGAACTGCAATTATCATAGTTCAATAATTCCTAATTTAGTAAAAAAAAAAAAACTATTTAATATAAATCTATAAATAGGATTAATAAATTAATATTAAACTTTTAAACTAAATAATGAAATATGGA
>Ga0316212_1000007_pt1 | contig 26934 bp, 18 predicted proteins | sample NRE1metagenome_FD_207799 | JGI IMG/M metagenome (GOLD analysis project Ga0316212, IMG submission 207799) | Spruce roots microbial communities from Maridalen valley, Oslo, Norway - NRE1 | ecosystem: Host-associated > Plants > Roots > Unclassified | place: Norway: Oslo | collected 2017-09-14
TTCTTCCGCTCTATAAAATGATTGACAAGCTTCTGTCGCGAACTCTAAAATGAATCCATCGATCTGGGCCTTCACCTAGAAATCTACCGCTCACGATACTTGATGCTTGGTTCACTGGAGTGTGACCAAATTAGGGACAGACCAAGCAGCTTTTCTCTTCTGCCTGCGCTTGTATTCGGGTGATTCTTCGAGCCGCTTCAACCACTTGTACTAAATCACATGAAACTCATACCAGAATATATCGTACTCGTCTCGGCTTGGTCTATGATACAACGTTCTTCTGTGCATTTGACCTGAATCTCCATGCAACATAGCTAAGTTGTCCACGTGGTGTACATCCATCCAAAAATGAAGGGTAAAACAAGCCCCGACCACACCTATTGACTCGCCCTTAATTAAACTCCTCTACTCTGCCTCTTTCTACCCTTCCTGCTTGCCCTTCAAATGAAGGGCCAACTCTGAGACCAAGGTGAGCACATGAAAATGGAATTGGTTGAAGGCATCCAACTGTTGATTCCACTTCCTTGATAGAATCAAAGCCCCAACGATGAAGGCTTGTGCTTTATCACTTTTTGGTGTTGAGGGCTACATCTGTACTACAGTCTGCCATGCTGTGTTTACAAAAGATTCTAATTGTTGCAGCTCCAAATATACAATCTGGGAAACTGGCTGAAACTCTCACAAAGTGGTCTTATCGGCCAACACTATATCATGTAGCCCCATAAGCTGATTGTTAGTGGCTTGCACTTCCGATCACTTTGCAGCCCATTTCATAGGGTTAGAGAGCACATGAGCTTCGTTGTTCGTCTATTTCATTTTTGCCCGCAACTGCGGTTCATTCTCATCTCTGCAAAATCCCCATCCTGTCCTACACTGTGGTATAAATGATTTGCTGGTGAGCCTACTGCAGATTTTTAAAACTATGCTCTGTCCACACAACCATTTGAACTGCCTCCTCAGTAGTCAGGTGAGCCATCTGCAACAAATCTTGTGTCGACCAACTCTGCAACACTATGGCCCGATCTAATGGTCCTACACGTGATCCCCCCAAGTGGACACCAATTCAAAGGCAAACCACCAACAATAGAGTGTCCAGAACATGAGGGTGTATGCACTTCGAAATATGGATGCACTTGGGATCACTTAGTTCTGAATAATTATATCTTGTGTAGGCTTTGTAAAAAAGGGAGTGAGTTATTTCTACATGTTATTGACAAATGCGCAACATAGCCTGATAATAAAGAGAGTCTAGGGCAAATTATTTTATCTGCACCATGGCAGATAACTGATCCAGAAGAAAAATAGAAAAAAGGCATAGTAGTTACAGGTCCAGATTAAGCAGTCGATTAAGCGGATCTTGAACCATGAAGGGACGGCCCTATAATTCATAGCGGTCTTGTCCTATAGGGCTTGCAAGGTCTTGCCCGGGAAAGCAAGGTCCTTGCCCTCCATTGATCACTTTATAGGCAAGGCACTATAATTCATAGTGCAATTGAGATCTTATACTATTAAGAAGAGGCTTAGAAGGCAATAGAATTAATAACGAGGTCTGGGTTATGGGTGGGAGAAATAGTTCCAGGGCAAGGAACTAGAATGAATAGCGCCTAGAAAGGTCTTGCCTATACCCAGACGGCGAGGACCTCTAATTAATTCATAGCGGTCTTAAAGTATTGCCCGGTCATAAATAGACTCTTATCCCACCCACAACCAAGGAACAACTGAGAGAGAAGGCCCTTTTCAAACCTTCCCTAGCATAGCCGGGCCGACATTACCTGTGAGCGCAGAATAGCTATCACCCCGCGCATATAATAAACGGTAGCAACTAGATAATAGCTCTCACTCAGGATCCTTAGTTGATCACTAATAGGTGACGCTCAACTCATTCAGGTAAGATCCAACTATAGGTGATATCACGAGTTCCAGCTATTCTCATTCATAGTAGATCGACGTCCACTTAAAAGATCACGTCCAAAATAGCTCTCATTCACATTATAGTAAACGTCCACGCAGGTGGAAGACGAAGAAGGAGTGCTATTCGCATTGTTGTCGCAAGCCAAGGGATCATTCATAGTAGATTGCCCGGTTGTGGGTGGGAGTTAATAGTCCAATCATCACCTGATTCATTCCACCCCCCTATTCTGCTTTTGGTTTTTATTATGGTGGTTTTCTTATTATTCTTTTTCTTTTCGTAGGTGGAATGAACAAAATAAATAGGGCAGGCCACCTCTGCCCAATGAACGCTTCTACGCTGCTCTCTAGGAAGGCAGGCCAAATAACGCTTCCTTATTTATGCCCAATGAACGCTTTAGGAAGGCAGGCCAATGAACGCTTTTACCGGCCCAATGAACGCTATAAGGCTGGCTTATAAGAGAAGAAGGCTGGTAATTACCTTCTACAGACCTTAGTTGACCGAAGACCTTCCTTTAGGGAGACAGATACTTTCAGGGAGACAGACTGGTCAGTGGGTCTAGGCTGACCGAAGACCATTGAGAAATACTGCTGACTATTGCTGCTGTGGAAGGTTGAGACCGTTAGACCGTAGGATGGGCCAGTAATGAGCCAGTAAGGGCCAGTGTAGTTGTTGGGAAGGGCCAGTAGCCAATAAAAATTAATTATTTATATATGTAATTACGCTTTTAAGGTTTCCTTTAGTTATAAGTATCTGTATTTGTTCTTTACGTGGCATTATTCTCTTATCTTTTCGGATCAATACAGATCAGTAATCCACGAACTGATCCCAAGGTAGTTTTCCTATCTAAAAAGCCTTTGAGACCATACGTTCCCGCCACGCTGCGGTTGGTGCAGGGGCTTGCCTCATTAACTTCCTCTTTCCCACTTATTATGCCCGCCTACCAGTGCCCATCATGGATATTTTCTCTGTTGCCTTCCTGTCGCCTTCATACGCCTCGTTCCCTCCTCTCGTTCCTACTCTTTCCTACTCTTTTGCTTTCTTTTATGTTCGAAAGCACTATCTGGGGGAATTGCGAAGATTATGTACTAAATTGAACCAATCACATAAGAGCTATCGAACCCTGCAGAGAGACTCGCCCAGCAGAGATATCCGCCCAGCAAGGAGAATGTATGGATACGCCCAGCAAATGCGGTCTTCTCCTCTATAGGCAGTGGGATATTATCTTTGCGACCGAAGAGAGCTATAATCTCCCGCCCGTATTTCTTCTTTATCTATGATTAATTTACTTGTTATCTATGCAAAATAGCCAATAGCTTATTGTCGTCACGTCTGACTCAATTGGCCTTATCCCCCTCAAGTAAGGCTTGTGTTCTATCTCTCCAACCAGCTCTTCAACCAACAATGTGGAAAGAAGAGCCACGATAAGTGCTATGGAAAGCCCGCCCAGTTGTTTCCTTCTTATCCAATTATTATCCAATGGGTTAGAGACCGTTCCCTTCCGCGGATGGGTAGTATATAGTTCAATTCCCTCTGAAGTTCGTGGGCCATCCCGAGAAAGGTGTTAGAAAAGTAGTGGGCCATCAAGGACATGGTTGACTAACGGTTGCCATCCGGTTCAGGACCTTCAGCATACATACGTAGTGATCTTATTTCCCGCCCAACAATGGTAGTTGTCCAACTTCAATTCATTACTTAAAGTAGGCATATCAAGAGGTTAAATAGTCCAGTTCAAAGTGCCTAACTAAGCAAGCCGCCCGTCCTCCAATAACAAAGGTTGGGTAAGGCAGTAAATATAGGTGAAGCAGGCGGGTTGATGGTGGTAACAGTTAAGTAAAGGCAAATAGGCTGATAAGGTTCATAGCAATGTGTTCTAAGTGCTCACCCACCTCCATAAGATCTCTCTCTGAAGTTCTGGCTTTAGTGAATCAATTCGGCAGTTCCCACCCAGGATCTCTGCTGAAGTTTCCAGGATCTTCGCTAAAGTTCTGGCTGTCTAGAATCAATCAATCCAAGAAGGCAGTTCCGACGATCCAACACCACAACAACAACAACTGAGCTTTCCAACTGCAGGATGGGGTAATGAGATGATATACGAAAGTGCTAAGCAAATGGGCTATTTTGATGATTCAGAATGGGGATTGCAAGACCTTTTGAAAACAGTAATTCGATGTAACAGGTCGGGGGATCCATAGGTTTTTCAGGTAGGCACCCACTCCACTCACTCCAAGGCAGTTTCAGTCATTTAGAATCTACCCCCGTGGTGTTGTCAGTAATTGATCTACCCGCTACCCGTTGTTTCTTTTCTATCAATAATATATCTGTTACCCGAGCATTAATTCAGCAAGTGGTTGTTAAAGTAAGTGAGCCTATGGAAGGTAAAATGTAAAGGTGGTGTGGTATAAGTGGTACTAAACAAATAGAGTAGGCATCTAAAGTTCCTTTCCTATCCTATGTAGTCTTAATTCATCAAAGGTATCTGGGAAGCCCGTCCCTCCCTACAAGAGGCACGATAGTGGATACTGGATTCCTGGCTGAAAGAATAGGTTGGTAAGGCAGCACTCCCTCCCCCCCTCCATCAATCAACAGGGTGAAGCGTAAAGTAAAGTCTGGTAAACCAAGTGTATAGCATGCACGTAAGTAAAGGTTCGGTAGGCAGAGTAAGAGTAGTGCTGCTACCACAAAGCATTCCTCAAGCAAGTGTAATTGAAGCCTATGCTGTATGCCCACCCTTAAGTAACTTAGTAAATTCCTCTCCCGCTGCTCCTTTATCTTCAACCGAATTCAAAGTCTCGACTGCGGAAGAATAAAAAGCATAATCATTTGTAGAATCGAAAGCAACTGCTGAACCAACCGGATCAACAACAGAATCGACTTACTCATCCGAATCTGCTCAATCTACTGAATAAACCAAATAGACTTCTGGATCGACAGGATCCGACTCTTCATCTTTAGAATTAGGCTCTTCATCTCTATCATGTCTATCACGAAACTCGTCATCTCTATCACGATCATCTGTACATGGAAAAGGGTATCGATCTAAAGAAAATGACTCACCGACTGCCTTCACCTGGACCTGGAACTGCTTGTGCTGCATATATATCTATATATGATGCTACTACTCGTGCTGCTGTCTATGCTGCAGGATCTGCTATCTATGCTACTGGAATTGGATCTGGGTATGGATCTAGGTATGGATCTTGCTCTGGAACAGTAAGTGCGTATTTCCTTCCTTAATCTCTACCACGAGCACCTGGATCACGAGCAGCTGGCTCAGGTTCTGGACCACGATCACGAACATATGGATCAGCATCACGATCATCAGTAGTAACTGGCTATCGACCTGCTTCATCAACAGAATCAACAGCGTAATAAACTACTGAAGCTACTTTTACTCGATCAAATGCAATGGCTTCAACTGATGGTGCTGAAACGACTTAAGCGTGTGATGGATGCGTACTATGGGGTGTACAATAGGCATGATAGGGAGCATGTTGGGCATATACAAGGAACGGATCGATCCATCACTTGCTGGAACACCAGATCTAGGAACAACTGAGAATGGCGGGGATCAATTTATTGGAACACTGGTAGATGTCGGAACATCACCTCTTGGAAAACGTGCAGATGCCGGAACACTACTTATTGGGACAGAATCTTATATTAGAACATAACTCTTAGGAGCACAAGCTTATGTCGGAACATCAACATCACTTAGAACACTCTCTAATGCTGGATCTTCGCTTCTTGGAACACTAGCAAACGCATATGCCTTACAAAATAGAGGGGATGTTCAATAAGCAATTTTGAATAATGCAGAAGCTTTGGAATCGGCTAGGGCGAGCTGGGCCAAGGAGCAGGAAAGGCTTCAGCAGAATCGGGGGGAGGAGAAGTCGTGCCAACAGCCACCCACAAGCGCACCCGAAGCCGTTGACCCCGTACGCTATCTGCTGCAAAGCGCTCCTTTATCTTATTTCCCTCACCACAGCAAGCACAGCTTTCGCAATCGGAGACTACTAGGGAAATAGCGGACCGGACCCCACTGCATCGGATCCTTGGAAACGGAATTGATAGATAGCCTTTTACCCACCTCGTAATGGAACCCGTCGATATTGATCGATTTGGAGACAAGCTACCCCTATACCTCAACCAAATTCCTTCTTTCTTAATTACTGTTTTCGTCTTTCGGTTGACTTAGCCCTTTTCTAGATAATAATAATGTTTAGACAAAAAGCATTCAGTCATTTATTGGACCTCTCCAAGAGTCTCACACGCATCAGGACTACCTGGTATCTCTCGGTACCCCAAAACAACATGAGCCTAACATGATCCATAACCCTAACTTTCTAGAAACATCCTCCAAAGGCTCATTAGAGACACTATAATCATCAACAATCTCGAACCAAGAATGATCATCACAATGCCCCTCCTCGACACACATGGGAGGAACCTCAATCGGGGCCTCATAACAACCATCATCACGAGTGGCATCACTATCCTCCGCGGCACTTTAAGAAGGAACAAGTAGATCGGAGGAGGAAGGGCTATCACCATCACCATGAATGTGCTCCTCCCCACCCCCTTTTCCATATAATAATTAGGAACAAGAGTTGGTGTCTGGCATAGAAAGTGCTCACGGTCCACATTTCAATCATCATGAGAGGAAGGTTAGCCCTCAGAACCGGACGGGGAATCATGGTATATAAGCTATAGTTGGAGTCAGAGAATATGTGGACTAGTAGCTAAGCTCAGCTAGGCCAGAGCGTATAGGTGCTTCCCCGGTTCTCGAACGGATATGGGTGGACAGGTGGTCCCGATCGATCGCAAAGTGATGGGTGGATTGCTGCTCTGGTTGGCACAAAGTGAGCATTGGTGCTCATCGGTACATGGGGCACAAGAGCTTTTTATTCCCTTGCTTGCCCTCACAGCGAAAGGAAAAGGTTCGAACCAAAAGGAAAGCTCCTCGTGGGCACATTAGCGAGATACTAGTCGTTACCGCCAGAGGGAGTGGACGATCTCTAACAGGGCTTTTACTACTATGAAAATGATTGGTACCCCGGGGCTGTTCCTCAAAAACACTCGCTTACAGTGATGGCATGAAAAACTGTGATCTAAGTGGATCCCCTTTACTTTGTCTGTCCTTCCCTGATACGATCTGATTCAATATCAGATACCATGGTAGTGTTCGCCCTATGCGCTATGTCCTATTCCTATGGCTATAAATCCCTCGCTATTACTCTGCCTAGTCTTCGAAGCAAGGCAACTCCCCTAACGAAAGCAGACCCTACGCTCACCCCTCTACCTGGGTTGCTACTACATTTGGATATGCAACAGGATCTGGAACTAGAAGGGATACTTACTTTGCGACTGGTGGATAGGATGCTGCTTACTCCCCTGCTTTTTTTGCAGGCGCTATTGCTACAGGCACTCCATATAATGCATTCGGTCATAGATCTGGAAAAGGCACTGGCGCAGGATATGGATCTAGGTGAGATAGTGCTTCCTCTCCCGTTGCTTACGTGCGGTATGCACTCTTGTTTATGCTTCCACTGGGTAAACTAGGTGGTAAACTTTATAAAATACTAATGTGGGGTGGTCATAATGTAACGGTATCTTAATATGAAACAGCTGTTGAGTCAACTTAATACATAGTATTACATATGGTCTAGCTAGTCCAGTAATACCACTCTGCAAACGTTTTCACTTATATATGTAATTACGCTATTTCAGAATATCTCCTTTACCTTAGCCTTTCTGGATCTCGCACACGGGGCAGGACCTGGACATTTGGATGAGCCTGCGCGGAGCTCCTACCACATACATGGTTTAGTCCGCTTCCACCCCTGCTTCTAACACACCTTATAATATGGATCCGGGACAAGGAGATTAGGGCTCTCGGTCTGGAAGGGATATTGGACGGGGCTCTGGTTCTCTAAATGGCTAAGATGTAGGCTAAGATGCCGAGGCATCAATTGGTTAAGAAGAAAATGCAATGGCTGCTGCTCTCATCCTTTTTTCCGTCGGCCCCCGATCCATATACTGAAAGCATAACAGCTACTCGATCTCAATCTTAAACTGCTATTGGTTCTTCACCCGGAACCGTCCCTGCTGCGAGGTATACTCAATATCGATCTGAGACTGGATCTTCTTAGGGATCTACTCAGTCAAATGCTCCCACTGCTGCCTCTATCTTTGCTTATGGTTCTAGGTAAAAAACGTAAACTTACTATAATGCCTTTTATTTTGGTGTTCCATGCCGTTCTAGCTCTGCTGCCTATGTCTTGACTGCCTTTGCCCCTTATGCTTGCTCCTTTGCAAATGTATATGGGCCAGGTGTTTCGTAGGCGTATACACATGTAGATGCAGAGCCTGTTGGATATCCAGAGCTAGTTTACCGAGTTTACCTTGTTTATATCCCCAGTAGCTAGCCTTTGGTCGATTATTCTTAGCACTTAGTACACATCATACACTCACTGTCCATGGTTGCAAAGCAAAGTGAAACCTGTACTTTAGCTATTTTGAAATGGTTCAACCGTAAAGGATGTGGTTCAACAGTAAAGGGTGTAAATCAATCATGTAGATAGAAAACGAAACTCCTAATACAATAAACAAGCGTGATGCCGCCTAGGACCATCAATGAGAAAATGCAAGGTGAGACACATAGAAAACGTGAGCTATGTCCCGAATGGACCATCTTAGCAAGTGTGACTCCGGCCAATCGAAAGTGTAACACATCCTACACACCATGAAAACGTGACACCCGGATAATCAATCATACCTGAACGGAAATCGCTCACCCATTGCTTGCGCTGTACCCCCGAGATTAGATAAATAAATGAGAAAAGCGCACGCCGTACCATAGACTGGATGGAGAGCCACGATATCCCGTACCGAACCATATCCATATCTATATTATTGAGATACAGATATTTCAGGTTCACCGCCATCAGTAGCGAGGGCATAGACGTAGGCATAGGCATTTGACCCTGTTGATCGAGCAGATTCATGTACAGGTGACCTTGTTTGCCCGGTTCAAGAATCAGAAGCAAAGGAAGCATCCGAGGCAGAGGTTAAAAATATAGATTCCATCATTGTACATCATCGATTAGCGTGCGATCCACACATATCTTACTGTAGTCCCTTCCCTTACCGAGCAGCATCAGTACTTGCAGCTCAAAGTGGCAGAGGCATCACCTGCAGGAGCAGCAGTTACGGGTGCATCTTTCGGTGCATTCCAACTTGTTATTACTTTTTGCACAATTGACAATGTCCAAGTCATAGCCTGCTGTTCCAGTTTCATATCCAAATCCATCAGTAGCAGAGAGAGCAGAGGAAGAAGCGAAGGTAGTCTAGATAGGTGCGGATCCGGTTCCTGCAGCTCGAGATGCGCGGGGAGTTTAACCGGAAGCAACGACGGAAGCTGATACAGCTAGGCGGAGACGCAACGACCAAAGAAGCTGGTGCAACTGACGCTGATGGAGCTAAAGGTTACCCAGATGCAGCTAAAAAGCAGTCCATCCTTTCACCCGTACCCGCTCGTTTACTTATCGCGATGACACTTCCTGTTTCTATTTGATTTGATCGTTGGGAAGTAATTCACCCCCGCCGTTGATTATGTCGCCGTCAACGCATTTCAGGTTGACCCATCCGCGGTTATTGTAACCCTAGTATGAGCATGCGTGACTGAGCTCGGTCGGTGGTTCGCATGGGGTATTTTTAGGCGTGCAGTGGGTGGAAGCAATCTGAATCCTGCTGATCACTAGGACCCCGACGCGGAGACCATCGTAGTTTAGGAAAGTTCCGGGCTGGGGTACGGCCGGTGAGTATGCGAACAGGAATCTGTAGGTGGAATCCGTAGCGGCACTCTTCTATGTTGGGATACCCCTATCCCTGTCGATCAGCCCTTCCCTTTCCTCCGGCACCATATGTTACACCCCGGTCAGTAGCATAAGGCTGAGCCCCTTACCAAATAGAACCTACCAAAGCAGTCCTTGAGAGGTCGAAGTGTTCAGTAGCTAGGTGGTTTTCGTTTAATGGTATATAGGTCATTGGTCCGTCGTTGGCGGATATAGTAGGTGCATATAGTTCAAAGTTCGATCATTCATTCCCATGATTTTATGGGCCTAGTCCAGATGCTGGTTCAATATAAACTTGGTAAACTTATTATTCAAGGTCAACTACGGGCGAGGTGCTGATAGAGAATCATTAGCCCCGTAGTAGAAGATTGATGACTGAATGCTAAACTATTGGTGTTCGATGGATACCAATCACCTTGAACTGGGAGTCGTCGCTCTGAAGGAAGAGTCTGCATGCATCGGGTCCACCACAGGCGTTATGCCAATTTGATCTCCCCGATCTAGCGGGTTAAGTACTCCAGAAAGACCTACCGTATTCATAGTGGTTTAACTTCACCGAATCACCCGTAGCCAGCGACCACGCTTCTTACCCCCAGAAAGATACGAGCAATTCATAGGTCACCCTATAGAGTGGAGCTCTTGAGAAAGCTACGATTGGATTTGAATCTATAAATGAAACTCCATTCTACGTAATTACATATATAATATATTCTAAAGCAAATCTTTTAGAAAGGTCGTAACGTATTTCCACCCTTGTCCGATGCGGACAAGCGACTACGTTCCTTTGAGGGAAAGAAATCAAGGAGGGATCACCAACCCTCTCTTCTAGCTCTTTGAGGGAAAGAAATCAAGGGCGCATATCTTCCCGAACTATAACGATTGAGGGGAATAAATATAGGATATTATCTTACCTGAGCTATGCGTAAGTGACCCCTTACCTGAGCTATGCGAAGGTAACAATTTGGTAGAGTAGACGCCTGCCTGTCCGCTTAGGCCGACCTTATTATTGAGCAGCCATAAACAACGTTATGAAGCTAGCTCGAGCAACTGCCCCACCCCCAACAAATAGTAAGACAAGATCGTAGACCTCCTCCCCGAGGAGGCGATCTTCTGGGATTGTGCGGGTCTAAAAATAGTGGATCTTCGTGGAGATGCATCATCCGGAAAAGGTGAGGAACGAGCCGGGACCCCATTCAATAGAGGGGATCGGATCTCACCAATGATCAGTGGGGGCATTCGGGCTAAGCTAAGCAGGTACCATAGTTTGTTTGAACCACGACGCCTATCTATCAGTCAGGCAGGTTGTAGTAAGCCTGGCTCTGTTTCTCACACTATGGTGGGTGGAGGAGGGTTACCCAAGGGTTAAGATCCGGGAGTGTGAGCAGTACGAGCCGAGAGGCTCCCATACTGTTTGGAGGGCAGGGGGCAGAGATGCCAAACCTGACCCCTATCTATCGCCGTAGAAGCTGTTTCTTTGAAAGATTATGTTTCTCGGGTATCCAATAAATTAATCCAAAGGTCCCCCCCCGAAGAATAAGGCCCCACTTATATATTTCCTACCCTCAAAGCCTGAGCTAGATTGAGAGAATAAAATAGTATTCTGTACCTTAGAGAAGGTAAGGTCCCCTTTCTTTATTCCCCTAAAAGAGCTAGAAGGTGAGGATAACCTGACCTGAGCGAAAGGTATAACCTTCTTCACTTTCTTTAAGGAGTATGGGTGGAGAAATGCGGGTCGCTGCTGGGAGGTCCAACCCTAAGCTTATCTCTGCGACCATAATGAATAGAATCTATAATGGATTTTATCTTCCGTTCAGTTGCTAAAAGAGTCATGATGACGTTGACAAACGATATTGAGTTCCACGAATACGAAGGAGGGAAATATGCCATTTGCTGCTATTCCATTCATTCGTGTCTTAAGTTCGAAGGGGATCTCAATATGTAATGAAGAAACGATAGTAGCTCGTCGTTCCATAGGCTTTCTCATATTTAGTCAGAGGAGTTCGGGTAATACTTCCAAAGCGACTTTCGACGGGAGAATCGAAGCTATTCAGAGGGAATTGCAGCAATTCCCCAATCCTAACGAAGTGGTTTCTCCGGAATCCAATGAACAACAGCAATTACTTAGGATCAGCTTGCGTTCAATTACGCCGGAAATTGTCGAATCATTACCGAATGAGATGGCACGCTGTGCGCCTAAGTGCGAAAGGACAGTGCAAGCTGTGTCATGCCGAAACCTAAATGTGGAGTCAGCAACACCTCCAAATGCCATTTCTTCCCGTCGCATCCGTCTTCGGGACGATATAGTCACAGGTTTTCACTTCTCAGTGAGTGATCAATTTGTCCCCTGCACCACCGATACGAAAAAAGCTTTTCTCGTAGAACCGATCCGAGAAGGCTTGGTGGTATCAAGATGGTATCAAGAATGGTTTCTCGAAATGGAGGGATTTCTCACTTGTCCTTGCTCTCGGAAGAGCAAGCGATGAATCCCTTCCTCAGGCAAGGGCGACCCGACCTAAGAAAGAACGGAAAGGTCCTGACTTTCAAGGCCCTCGCCCTCCCGATGGTCGGACTTCGCGCTCGTAACCTCGACCTCCCTACTAAAGGTCGAGCGGCTCGTAAACTCGCCCTCGCCCTTTTCTTTGGTCGAGCAAGCGATATACCTTGCCCTCAGCGGACAAGCTTCAATTCCTTGTCCCCCCTCATCAATAAGTAACTTGGACAAGCGACTACGTTCCTTGCTCTCTCTTTGTTCGAGCAAGCGATATCGCAAGCGATATACCTTATCCTCTGCGGACAAGCGATTTGAAATTCCTTTCATTTTGATCCAATCAATCAATTCGGGATCTTGCGAATAAAATGACTCTTAAAACGAAAGCCCCTTCCTGAACTATTGCCCCCCGGGTTTTCTCTCTTCTTCATTTAGGTAGGGCCGGCGCCCCTTACGCTACGCTCAGGTAAGGGAGAACACTTCCTAATCATTGCCTCCCTGCGCCTCTATGCATGCGAGTCTTACTGGCACTATACTCCTTATTCACCCAGCCACCTCTATACAGAACTGGCCCTGGCTTGCTTTATTCAAGCGAACTGCCCCGAAACCTGACCTTCGCTATGCTCAGGTAAGCTCATACACCTTCTAAAAATGTTCTAATGCGTAAGACAATGATATATGCACATCGAAAAACGAAGAGATCTATTCCTCCATGTTCCGAGATGTATCCATCTATCTATCCAGGTCAATCCTCCTCCCCACCATTCATTTTATTTAAGAAAACGATGATCATACTCGAGAATGACTCGAGTCAAAACGTTTTGATGAACACTATCGAGGAAGGATCTTGATGAAGAACATGTGTTCTCTTGTTCGATCGAGTGCTCATTAGTTATACGTGATCATCGACATATCACTTCTTCTCCTTGTAGGAGAGTGGAGTAGTTGCGCTGGTCCCCCTCGTTCAGGAAGAAATAGGAATTGTATTCTTCTTTATTAGTAAGGTACTATTAGGAAGTAGGTCTTTCTCAGAGATTAGAAAGTAGCTCTTAGGAACGTCTTAGTAAGTAGGGATTGGGAAGCTTAGATATGAGGTATTAGGTTAGCTTAGATTCTTCAAGGTAGGTATTAGGAGCTTCCACTATAAAGGATTTGTTAAGCTTATAACAGGGGTAAACCCTTAATAAGTAAAGATTATTAGTCTAGTATTAGAATACCTCAGCCGTTGACTAGACCTATTATAGCTTGATACTAGTGCTACACCAAACCTCCAACAACAAAATAGACCACAACAGGATATATATAGATGTATATATATATATATATATAATTTGATTCTTCTTAGCCCAATGTATCGGCGCATCGAAAGACGTTCTAAAATGCCATTATCATGCGCTTTATATATTAGAAACCACGTCAAAACACAACGCCAACACTTTAGGTAGTAATAATAGGTATAAATAAGAATCATATGCAATTACTAACCCTATATAGCTATCTAACTTCAAAGCTGGTTTACCAGGATAGAAACCCATAACTACACTATTCCCCTATTTACAGGATTACAATGACTCATGCCCTTCAGTAGCCAGTTACCCTCCTTATCCATATCTTACCCCTATGCTCCCTCATACGCTCATCTATACGTAGTAATGCCTTTACACTCCAAATAGGAATAAACCAACCTATACAGGAAACAGATAAGCTTACAGGAAAACTACCACCTCTCATCCACCTCTCAGAACCAAAGACCCTCCAACACTTCAATAGATTGAATGTCAGACACCCCGAAAGAACCAATCTTCACCCTATAGAAAGTAGGAAAGGATTATTAGAGTGTTTTTAATACATTGTAATATTAGTATCACGCCTAAGGTATGAGGGAAGTAGAAAAGATTGATAAGTTTAGTCCTTCATAATAAATTAGGAATTAGGAAGTAAAGGTATGAATTATATTTATGAAAGGTATGAATAAGATAAAAATAAGCTATGATATAAGGTATTAGATTTTATTTAGCTCTTTAGCAGGGGAAGCCAGCGGGAAACACACACCTTAATAGGCAATGTAAAGGTTATAGTGGTTTATTATTTGCTTATTGTATCTATCGTAGCTTTTCTGTAGGTTCCAGTCTTTACTTCTCGTAGCTAATTCACAGTTAAACCCTTGCTTTTCGATGGTAGTGTTGCTCTGGACTGAATCCATCCATCTTGACAGCGAACTAATGGCAAGGTTCTCGATTGAACTGGTTGTTTCATTTATGCACTCATAATTCCGTAAACCATTAGCCTTTACTATTACTGGATCGGCCATGGATAATAGAGGTGCCGCCGGTACTAAAGTGACCCGGAAATCTCATTCCACCACCAGCCTATTGATTGGGTGGATCTCATGTGAATTGGAAATGGAGTGATTAGCTCTCCCTCCTCTAGATTCAGTTAGCAATGGTCCTGGCATCTCGCTCGGTAAGCTCTGCGCCTTTATCTGTCTGGAAGAAAACCAGTCGAACAAAATAGAACCATGGGAAAGTCACAATTAATAACTCCACCCGAATATACAGATATTGAAGCACAACTCCTCTGCTGCACGGTGAGCTCGGATCTACCTACAGTCTCCCTCCTTCTTATTCTGATAATCAACCTTCTGCAGATCCGAAACCAATTATGGCGGGCGTGAACTCTGACTATATGATTCCCTCAATCGATCAATCAAGCCAGTTAGAGAAACAATTGGGCCAGACAAGCAAGAGGCGTGTGTGTTTCCCTAACCACGAGGAAGAGCAGAAACCTTACTATCTTCGGCCCCGTTTCAACCTTCAATCAAGTAGTGCCCTATCATTCATTGACAGACCAAACTATGTAAGGCAAGACGTGCAATGGAGGGGGACCAAAAGGTAACTCCTTCCTTTGGGGGTGGGGGCGGCCATCTCCGATTTAAGATCAGTATCCTATTCATTTGAAGAAGATGTTTCAAGTAGTATCGCGCGGCATGACATCTCCCTCCGATCGGGCCTGCCTGTTGAATGGATCCGACTCCATAGACTAAGAGTAGGTGGGTGGAAGGTGGAGCAGACACATGCATGATGGTTTACCGTTCAAGTGAGTTCGCGTCGGGGTTGGATAAAGGAGGAGAGGAGTGTGGCTCCTATCTGCAGCCATCTGTATGTTATCACGCCTGCCAGTTTGCGAGCTATCGATCGCCGAGTGACTGACGTCTGCTTCGTTCGGGCTGTCTCTGAGCAATATTGATTTCTAGTTAGCCTTCTCCCTCTTTTTACTTATTACGAATTTGCCCTCACCCATGAATGGATGAGTGACTTCGTTCCTAAAGAGTAACACTTTGAGATTATAACTAAGTATTTATCCGTGAGAAGGCAAAGTAAACATTATCCGTTAGAAGCGATGCGAAATGAGGTACGTAGTCGCTCGACCATAAGGGAGAGGCTATGCGAAGGCGACTTGATCCGTTAGAAGCGATGAGGCAATGCGAAATGAGGCTATGCGACTTGAACCGTTAGAAGGAGGCCCGAAAATGGAATTAGTGCCATTGCTTGGGGTTCTGAAGGGGTACAGGGCTCTAGTGGCGTAGATGGGACGATGTGGAGAATGGTGTGTGATGATTCTACTAGGCAGAGGAGATGTTTCGTGATGAATAATTTTTCCAATAATTCGAGAGATTAAACATATCCACTCTCCTTCTATCGTACCCCATATCATCTAAGCAAGCCTTTCTCTCTATCTTGCTCCCAGATAGCACCACCACACCCCCCTCTATACCCTCATAATTTTCCCATTCTTAGTTACATTGCTCGTCCTCATCGACCTCGGATAGCGCTGTTCCCCCATCATACCAACCCCCTTATTATATCTCCTTCCTTTATTGGAGAGCAGCAGGGGTTAGGTTTCTTAATTCCTCTTTATCCGGCTGATAGGGCCCGGGAGGAACCATTCTTCGGATCTTGTGATGGATTCTGTCCAAGGGAGCTGTGAGATTGACGTGTCCACCCTGTTTTATCAGGACACGGATTCCCAGGAATATAATATAAAGGGCTTTCCCTGCGTGATTTTGAGTGATAAATTCCGATCTTGAATGGATTCAATAATGAATTTAGAGACCTGTTGATAAGAGATCTGGTTATCCGTCGACCCAGTTGCACAGATGCCTACCTATAAGTAGATCGTCTGCATATCGGGCATAATGGACCTGCGGATAGGTACCGCAATAGCGGGACATAGCCAGATCGAAGGAATGGAGATACATGTTTAGCAGCACCGGGGAGAGTGAACACCCTTGTGCTATCCCTTTTGATTCGGCCGAATAGTTGTAATTTATTCTTTCTCGATAAACAATATCTGTCTGGAGAAACAAATCGATGAGATTCACTATTCGGTCATCGTCGATGAAGGATCGCACCGCCGTAAATAACTTATAATTATCGAGGTTATCGAAACACTTCACTATATCCGCTCCTATCAATATATAGGGCGGTTTCGGCTCAGTCGTCTTGCCCTCTGGCCTGACGAACCTCTTCTTCGACTCCTTCCCTTTGGCTTGCCTACCGGACTACGGGTTCGACTCATGGAAAATGAGCAGCAGGGGACATTGATTGAAGGTTGAGTCGTCCAGCCTTTTCTTCGGTTCAATCTTCTTCTTCAATCGTATTAATTCATAATCGTTCAAGACTGCTCTTCAAACGATTTTCAATCTATTTTAAATCTTAGATCAATCTTCATTGCACTTAAGCAGACCTCCTATCTCTGGGTTGAACCTCTCTATCTATCTCTTTCATGTTTGATGAGAAGAGTAATAATATTCTATCAGCTCAAAAGATCTGCTTGCTCTTCAATGCTCGATTAGATGTTTAGATGTTGAAAGAATTGGATTAAATACTCTATGACCTACCTCCTAACGTTTGAATTCATCCCCACTCCTGTTCACCCCGAGAAGCAGTTGTTCAAAGATCTCTCTAATTCTGATTCTCGGGGTGAACTCGATTAGACCTCTAACCCCGGGGAGAAGTACCCAGTCTTGAGCTGAATCAGAGAGGTAGCTCTTAGAAAAGCTCTATATCATCTTAGATCATCATTCGAACATCGAAGAGATTCGATCCATTTTCGAAGTTCCATCCACACTGATGAATAGAAGTATTTAGGGGAAAAGAGGATTGGTCAAGAGCTCTTACAACATCTGTTCATTCTTCTCCTTACTCTCTGATTAGATTCTCTAAAGAATGCTTGCTCAAACTGGGATTTTATGAGCAGAGGATTAGACCTTAATTTATTTGAAAGACATTTTATTGGTTTGGAATAGTGATTGAGTGGATTAGGTTCCACCTCAAACCCAACTATTCGATTCAAACCACCTCAAACCCAACTATTCGATTCAAATAGGAGGTGATGAGCAAATGATTATGCTCTCTCTCTGATCTATCTCGATATGACATAGTCTAGTCGTATCCTAACGGATCTTATATTTTATTATCTGCTGCTAGGCGAACCAATCATCATTTATAGATCGGGGGCCTTGGATTATTACGTATTTAATGCTGACTAAATGAATGACGACTAACGTAACGAATATTTCTATTGCCATAGGAGTAGAAGGGCTTCCTCGTCCACCAGCTAGCATTCAGTGCTAGTTCACCCTGGTCCACGTAAGTCTCTCTAAAAATGGGATCGGAACATCAGAAGCGACCATCGTCCTCCCTCCAACTTAGCCTCTTCTCCTTGACCAACGAGCAGGGCTCGTGTCCGGTTCGGGTGATCACCAAACCAAGCCCAGCCTTACGATTTAGCTCGGGCAGACAAGAATGTGACTTCTTCCTAGTTAGTTTAAGCCCTTTTACGATCGTGAACATCCAATACCCTTTTTTCGAGCCAACCAGCCTTCTCAAGAGGAAATCGAGTCTTGGGTCAGTCGACTGATAGGAAAAGGAAGCTATTGAAGCAGGCGTAGATCACACTAACGACTCTAGGGGAAGCAAGGGTTCAAGGCCTAGGTCGCTCTTCCACTTAACGTCTCAAAGTTCACCGCGGCAATAGGTTTTCAGAAGCTGGCCATAGAGGGTGGTTGCATTGATTGACAAGGTGCACATAAAAGAATAGGAAAGCCCTTCTATCTAGCCCGAGGAGAAACTGCTCGCTTGACATAAGGAGAGCGAGGAGGGCGAGGACAGGTTCGCGCTCTCAAAATTTCCACTTAGAAGGAAGGAAGGTAAGGGCAAGTTCCAGACCAAACAAATGATAAGCGAGGGGTTGGTTTTGGTGTTCATCGATCACACACATCCGCAATCATAGCATAGATAGAAGGAATCTTCATTGGGATTAGCAGGGGTGAGACAAAGTGTAGCGCAGTCCGGTTAGCGCATCCGTTTTGGGTACAGAGGGCCTCGAATCCTGTCACCTTGATGCGAAACTTAGTCAACCCAAATACGAACATCAATCGACCGTTATCACCTCATCCTACTCACAAGCCGCAGTTTACTCCGACGTTACCAATTTACCATAAATCGGAATACCACCGCCACCTGGCGATTCTTTTTTTATGTTCCCCATTTATTTTCGCTTCTCTCCTATTGCTTTTTCCCGGCTTTCCTCCTCTATCAGCAACCGACATTGGGCTAATTGTTTACTGATTGAGCTCAATTTTATAAATAGCCTCTCCCCAAAAGAGGTCTTGGATCATTGAACTTCCCCGATCCAACCCCGCCAGCAAGCGAAGCGATGTACCCCAACTCCCCGCCAGCAAGCAAGAGCAGCAGGAATGAGCTAAGCCTAAGCCCGAGAACCAACCCCGCGACCCTGAGACACACGACCCTGAGACGCACGACCTCCCCTGTTCCCAAGCCCTGTTCCCAAGCCCTATTCCCAAGCCCTGTTCCCACCGAGCGATGGACCAAGCGAATACGCCAGCAAGAGCAATAGCACGCCAGCACTTAAGGTCCCGAACCAATGTCCTCTCTTAATCTACCCGGGGAATACCGTACTAAACTAACCGGGAAATACCTTTCCCCCTGCTCCTGGCTTTCCTTTCTCTGCTGCTATTTCTTTCTCTGCTGATAGGTAAGTAGCATTGTTATCTTCGAGCTTAGGAGCATTCGCCTCGGGTCATGCCCTAGATCGTGTGCTTCTTTCCTTCCTTGTGCACCTAACCCCGTTGCCCCTGGTTCCTACAACCTGGTCCCGAGCTTAGGTGCATTCCTTCCTGTAGTAAACCGCCAAAGCTTCCTACCTTGCCTTGTTTTTGGACCAGAGTGTCGTTTCGTTTGTAAGCCATAGTTGGAGCTAGTCTAGGTGCTTCCCATTTCTCTGGCGAGGATGCTTACTCTCGAACGGTTTATGGTTACCGACCTTTGCATTTGCGAATGGATTAATAAGCAGCTCGCTCGGGCCGGCCTTGCTCTTATCCCATTAAGAAAAGGGCCTTAGGTTCAAGGTTGGTGTTCGCTCCGCTTTTGTGCACTCTCCTACCTATTAATCTGGGTTTTTAGCCCACCTTTAGAGGAATTATCCTGATGTATAGTTTTGAGCTCTAAGACGATCCCTACGTGCTCGGAATTAAGCTTGCTTCGCCTACCCTGCCATCATTCCAAGAATTATGAGCTGCCGCCCACCCTTGTCTCTGCGCTGGGATCCGCCCTTTTAACTGGTTATGGATCAATGGGTTCTCGGTCAACAAAGGCGATCAACCACCTCTGCCACTTATCCCCTCTCTTGTCTAGGCCTTTGCTCATGGTGCTGCTTTTGTTCGGTAAACTTGGTTTGGTTCAAATGCTACTGGTGGTACTCCTTCAATGGCTGCTGTTGGTGGATCATAAACAAGCTATGGATCTCGATCTTTAACGGACTATGCCTTTCGAACCGGCTGGGATGCTCGATCTCTAACTGGCTTAGAAACAGGAACATGCTATGGCTCCGCTGTTGGGATGGATACTAGCGCGGGTACTGGCTTTCGAACGGACTCTGCTACTAGGACTAGGAATTGGCTGCGGAAGCACTATTATTGAACTTAATAAATGATCAGAGTTGTATAGTAATGCACAGCAACGACCTGCCCCATGCATAAGGGATTATCCTACTCAGGGGCCAAGAACAGCAATGACAGAAAACTAATTATGAGGAGCCTAGATAAGTGCCGGGGGTAATAAGGTGCCTAGATAAGTGCCTGGAGGAGCCATACTTATTATCTAGTCTAGAAGTAGGTAGACTTACCTAAGAACAGAACGAATGAATTGCCGGAGAGAGAAATACGGCTGGAAAGAAAGAATCGTTAGCCAAGAAGAAAACAATAAGGAGCGTGATGTCAGCATAGATAGCATGATAGAAGGAAGAAAATAGGGTACCTTACCTGAGCTAGATTGAGGGAAGAATCTAATATAGTATTATTGATATAATATTCTTACTTACTTCCGGCCCCTCAAAGAGTTAGAAGGGCCTTCTGGTTATCTAGGATTGTTCAGACACATCTTACTGAAATGAAAGGACCAGGCCAGACCGGCCTTTAAAAGCATGCCTTACTGGAATTAATTCAATCTTCTTCAAACCGCCTAGCTGGAAGTACCCAAACCATGAAAGGAGAAGCAGAAGACCTTGCTTCTTTCACGCCCCAGCCAGCAGACACAAAGGAACGAAGAAGGTGAGATTCCACTTTGTCTATTTTAGCCTAACTTTATTACGCCTTAAAAGACTATAAGGTGAGATTCCACTTCGCTAAAGACTATAGAACATTCAGAGGCTTTCAAGTCCAGGCCTGACTTTTTCAAGCCAAGGAAGGGCAAGGAGATAAGGAGGGAGAACCTGGCATTGGAATGACTTACAGATAGGGTGTTGTGTCTTCCCGGTTATGGACTATCTCTAGTTACCGACATTATTATATTATATTCTATATTAGCCTTTAAGGGAAAGGAACGAAGTCTAAAGACCATAATAGGAAAGGAGTCACGAAGATACCAATAGGAGGTCGAGTCCAACGGCAAAAGGTAGAGCCCCCCCTCCCTTTAATGTCGAAGGATCGTTCTGCTTCTGCCCCTACTAGGTTAGGTCTGAAATGTACTGACCAATTCAATAAACTAACCAAACGAAATGAGCACCTAAGAAGAAAAGACCATATGCGGATAATGAAGAACCGTAAGATTGGATTACTTGAGAGGCTTGTGCCCGTAGAAAGTCACGGAGCCACCCGGCTATATAGGTAATGGAACTCTGTGCAAAGTTTCCCCCCGTAATATGAGTGACCACTCCCTGATCACTTATACTACCCCAAACATCGGACTGCATTTTCCAGCTGAAATGGAATATTACTACCGGATATTTTGTCCGTTGTACATCCAGAATAACCCTAGGAAGACATGATCCCAGGCAGAGACTTTACATGTTCCTCCTCTCCCAGGCCCATCGATCGCAAGCCCTATCCAAACTATGGCGAAAACCAAGATTCACTTTCTCGGGTATTAAACGAACGAGAACTATCTAGCCGTTGCTCTCCCCCTTTCTATAGCCCTTTCTATAGTGGGGGGAGGGAGAAAGATTCAGAACAAACAAGCCCAGCCCGACCAATTCAAGCCTGTATCTATTTCTTTCACGTATTGACTAATTTCGGTCATTAGCCCCCCCAATATAAGTTACTTTCTAAGTACATAAAGCCAGCCAAGGAAATAAGCAAGCCATAGCTCCATAGAGATTGACAAGAAGTGTTTCTATAACGTATTTACTCGTCTTCGGTAACTAGGGATAGCATAAGGATAAAACATAACTCCATATTCCACCACTACACTACTTTAGCCCATCAATCAAAGTCGTTAGGCGAATACGGGTTAAAAATAGCAGGCATAGCAAGGCCCTTCCATTTCGTTATAGGCGGACCTATTTTATACAGTTCAAGCCCGGCATTCGTCTAGTATGGACCATTCAAAGACTTCCCAGAGCCATTCAAAGACTTCCCAGAGCCATTCAAAGACTTTCGCAAAGGCAGAACAAAAGGCAGCATCAGTATTGGCTCTTATCATCGTATCTAATCGAGGTGAATGAGCCACCGTTTGTTGGGTCATTGCCCCTTCGGCCCCACGAGCTATGCCTTTAAAGCAGCGCGAGCGGGTTTCCCTTTTTTGGGTGTCGCAGTTACAAGGTTGTGCTTCGGCAAATGCTACCAAAGGGGGCCGGGCAGATACTATGGCTTTCTATAACTGCTGGGTCCGCTATAGGGCTTTCGCTGGGTCCCTATCAGAGCTGGTCCGCTACGCGTTACGGGAACTATACCTATGCCGATGGGTCAATGAACAAAGTGATGGCACCAACCAAGGGAGGGCTGAGAATGGCTTTATGCGACGACCCACTATGTTTTTAGCCAACCGCAGAAAAGAGCTCTACGCGTTCCTTTCAGGATAAGATTGTGCACCGGTAAAGCCAATCGAGCACGAATAATAGCGAAGTAAAGTCCTGCGCTTGCTTTCAGGCTTATAAACTCATATTTATAGGGCACGAAGACTGAAAGGAGTAGTTTGGAGAATAAGGGTTCGTGTACGATCAGTATAAGGTAGATGTACAATAACTTCCATTCCCAATCCGCTGTCTTACCCAGGCGAGTCCGTAGCCGCTGCTATTGGCATGGCTTAGCCTAGCTCATAGAAGCGATTAGCCCGTATAGGTACTTAGACTGGCTTGGGGACAGGGACTGTTAAAGTAGTCTAAGGATCTGTATGAGACGTAATGAGAACTGGCGACGCTCAGGCTGCTAGAGATATAACTGGAGCTTGCTTTGGGCAAACTTGAAGTTGCAAGATATATAATCGTAGCTGGCATGTGAACTGGCAATGCTTAAGCTGTCATAAAGTAACCTGGGGTTTGTTTCCTGGCTAAGCTGATGCGGTTGGAGAGAGACCCGTTGATGGCTTGATCACTGGCAGAGCTAAGCTGGAGAGAAAATGATAAGGAAAGGCACTCCGTATTCCAGCCGCCTGGTTCCGCACATAAGAAGGACTTAAAGTAAACTCCGTATTCCAGCGGGAACTCGAGGCGGGGAAAGTGATAACTTTTAATATGACTGTAGGGATACTTTTATTGGAAGGAGAGCTTGAGACCATACTCTTCGGGCTTTAAGGAACCATGCTTCCATCGGGCGGTAAGGATTGGAAAGACCCTTAACCATGAGTTCAGCGAGTGGCTTGGTTCCGGCATGTGTTCTGGTTCCGGCGTGTGTTCTTGGCGTAACGGGCAGTTAAGAGAGGAAAGCCATTTCACCATTGCCTTCAGACTAATCTAGAACATAAGACTTAATTATTACTTTTCTCAATACACCCACAATTGACAAGTCCACTATAAAGGAGGCATGAGAAAGACTGACCTATCTCTTGCGGACCCAACCCAATAATGCGTACCTTCCCCACTCCAAGACTGATCGACCTACTACGCCTAGTTCCAAGGGTTGGTCCCATCTCTTTGGCAGGAGGAAAGCCAGGAAAGGTATAACCTTGCGTTAGCGAGGAGCCCAACCTTACCTTGGCCTACCCAAGACCTTAGATCGGGGAAGGAATCATTGACTGATCGACCTACCACGCCTAGTCCCAAGGTATCCCTATTATGAAGTCGAGTAATGCTCTCTCCCCGAGGGATATCCTAGAGGTCATTGTAGCACTCAACCTATTGATGGGTGTAGGGAGGCGGATCGACCGATGGATAGGTCATTATCGATGGCTGGCAGGGAGAAAAGTATGCTCAAACGAGATGTATGTGGATTTCGTTATTACGCACATCATGACAAAGTCAGGAGATTAGTGTGAAAGAAGAGTTCAGCCAGTTATCTATCTATCGTGAAGGAATAGAGTTCTGTTGATTTCGTTATTACGTCAGTAATGATAGAATCATGAGATTAGTGCGAAAGAAGGGTTCAGCCAGTTATCTATCTATCTATCTATCGTGAGCAGTGAAAGAAGAAAGGGATAGGAGTGTAGAGAGCCTGACCGATAACCCCTATATAAAGAGTAAACAATCCGAAGGGGATAAAGGATTGAAATGCCCCTACTATTATTATTTCAGCCCCGCCCTCTCGATTATTTCAGCATCTACCATCCCTTATCCATTCGGATGTGTGTGGGCCCCTTTCTATATCATAACTCGTATGTCGCATGAAGGGATAAGAGCGGTAAATGTCGTGCGGAGGATTTCTAGATAAAGCGTGTGCCTACTATTATCATAAAGGTCCTGGTCAGTTATATATCAAAGGGGGAAGCGGGGTGAGTCCAGAATTGTGTTGTAGGGAGTGCTTTCTTTTTTGATCAAACGCAATGTTGAATAGAGTAGTGGTGAGCAATTCAGGATCGAATTGGTAGAACGGATCAATAGACGAAATTCGAATAGTAGGGGGCTGATTGGGAAGTACCGATCGATCTAGCCCTATTTCGTAGAGCATTTATTGCCGCCTTAAATAAGAAATAAGGGCAACCCCTTTCTTCCATTATAACAAGCACCTTTCCATGAGAATCAGGCATCCTCCATTGACCCACCCGGGACATAACAAATCGCTTCGATCATGCGGAAGCGCCCTTAAATAATAATAGAGGTTCTGGTTGGGGTTTCTTCAATTAGAATAGTAGGGCCCGGCCAAGAGAGATTCGTTGTAGCTGCGACCCGTTCCATGTAATGAAGGATCCCACGGTTATAAAGGCAGGCAATTCCGCTTCTTTCGTCGAGTGCGGGCTCACACCTTAAATAATAATAATAATAAGAATAGAGGATTCCTTTTTTCCATTTTTCATTTCCCCCCCCCACTTATGAGCTCTTTTTTCCGGATCAGCCCCCTAACCTTATATATCTCGATTAAGTCTGATCGAGTGATATGGGAGTGGGAACCCCTATCTCTTCATTAATGTAAGGTGGGCACCAACCTGACCTTAGTCACACCAGCCCTTATTATATAGAAAAGGGGAGCCAGCCATCTCCTATGTGTACAATTACATCAGGCCCAAAACCATCAGCCAACACGTCTTCTTCTTGAAGCGGGCCAATAGGTCCTGAGTCCAGTTCTCAGCCCACGTGTGATTTCACAGCTCCACCTCAGTCTATGCTATCATGGGGCGGAAACATGTATCCTCGGCATCCCATTACACAAGTTCCATTCCTCTTTCCTCCTCCAGGAGTGGTTGGGACTGTTGTTATGGCCATAATGAACCTTCTTGGGCTCACTCTTGGGATTCCAGTGTGGTACTTAGATCCTCCTGCTCCTACTCCGCCCTCAGTCCCTACTCCTCATTTAGTATTGACTCCTGTTCAATAGGCGAGTGGTCCCACCTTCGATTGCGCCGGTGATGGTGCAAACACCTGTTGCTTAGCCTAAACCAAAGAAGAGTAAGACAGCTGGAGGCAAAGTCAATAACGCTAGGGGCACCAGTGTTCCTGGGCCGGTTATGGCCAATCCAACCACCGTGCCCACTAGGGTTGTACCTCCTTGTGCTCTTTGCGACCTTCCCGACCACGCCACCAATAAGTGCCCGGAGCTCCCGGAATTAAGGGACTGGCTTCATCCCGAAGAAGAAGCCATAAATGAGACGATTCTGGTCTGGTCATACAAATCACACTTCCCGACTCTGCCAAAAAGCGTAACAAATCCCTGTGCACGAATCACCCATGTGCTTTGTGCGATAATTTTGGTCATTACTCACATAATTGTCTGGAACTTTTGACGTTTCATTCTACTCTTGCGGGTCTGTGTGAACTTGTGTCCAAAACATCAACGCCTACCCAGCAGCAATAAGTTCCTCCTCCCCCAGAGGCAACAGTGGATTCTATGTCCATGTGCTGTATTTCCACGTCGGTAGGTTCTCTGTCTTATGATAACCATTCATTTTTGTCTTATGTCCATATGAGCATGCCGTCCAGTCTTAGCATGCCTGTGACCACATCTTGGTTAGAACCATCTTCAACTTGTTCCATTTCATCATCCGTAGGGGTTTCATATGTAGGTCAAACCTCACGCTCCTACGACGTTGATAAGGGTTTCAGTCGCAACATTGTTCCCTCTTCAACCACTTCAATGACTGAACCTTACCGAGCTCTAGTAGTCCAGTGTTTCATAAAGCCTCCATCTTCACTGTTCCAAGCCTCGATTGGATCGGTGGACATCGAAAGGTAAAACGTAACGTAACGTAACGTGCTTCCGTTAGGAGATTGCTTAGGCAGGCCCCGTCGTCGTGTTCCTCATCCGTTACACTCCTTAGCTTAGGCAACCTGAATGAAAGGTAAGTTTTCGTGCTTCCTGACTGAGCTCTGGTGGACCCGTCGTCGTTTTCGTCATCCCTTACATTCCTTAGGCAACCTGAATTAAAGGTTCAAAAGCGTAGATAATTATTAACTAAGGATTAACTAAGGTAGATAATAATGGGACAACGTACATGAGACAGGTAAAGCTAAGATATTGACTCCATAGTGTTCAGTTCATTTACTCCATAGTTCATTTACTCCATAGGTGAGGTGCTTCCTCAACAGGGCAGGAAGAAAGTAAGGTCAGGCGTCTCGGTAACGCCGCGGCTGCCAAGGTAACTCAGGCCCACTCAGGGGATCTTTACTGACATCATGGCCGTGTGCCATGCAGTTCATAATATTTTCATCGTAGCCATTCCGTCAGGGGATCTTTCCTCAGGGGCGCAGTTCTACCCGGTCACCACATAGACGTTCCAAGGAACAAGGAAGGAGAT
>Ga0316212_1000008_pt1 | contig 25773 bp, 13 predicted proteins | sample NRE1metagenome_FD_207799 | JGI IMG/M metagenome (GOLD analysis project Ga0316212, IMG submission 207799) | Spruce roots microbial communities from Maridalen valley, Oslo, Norway - NRE1 | ecosystem: Host-associated > Plants > Roots > Unclassified | place: Norway: Oslo | collected 2017-09-14
AGTACCAGATTAGCTCCATTGGAGGGAGATCGACTTCGGAGTGAGGACCTGATCGGCAGTCTGCAGGCTCAGTTGACGTGATGGGCGAGGTTGTTGTCGTTCTGAGAAGAGCCGTGAGCCTATGGGGGCGAGCTCCGCGAGGCTCCATTCGCCTGGGAGGTTAGAGACGTCGAGAGTCAGGGTTCCGGAGCCGAGACCTTTTAGCGACGGGACGCAAAGGTCTTAGAGAACTTTCTATGGGACATGGAACAGTTCTTGTCGGCGCAGAGGCTGTCCGACGGTACAGACGGCAGTGATGTCTTTTTATGCTGACGCCAAGTTATGGTGGCGGACCAGGTCGGATGAGGTCGGCATGGGGAAGTGCTCGATCGGAACCTGAGAGCAGCTGAAGGCTGAGTTTCAGGCTCAGTTCTTACCTGGTAATGTGTCGTGGATGGCACACCATTCCTTGATGAATCTGAGACAGACCGGAGCGGTCCGGGACTACATCAAGGCCTTTTCTGCGCTAATGCTCGACATAAAGGACATGTCGGACGAAGACAGGTTCTTTCACTTTCTGAAGGGGTTACAACCTTGGGAGCAAGCGTAACTGCAGAGGCAGAAAGAATTGAAAAGTTTCAAACACATCACTCTTCCTTATCGTTTTCTCCCGTTGGCCGCTCGCATCAGACGAGCATGTAATAAACCCGATCCAGGAGCCGTTGCTACGCCGTACCCCTCAAACCGAACCTACTTACGACCAGTCACCCTGCCTGCATACACCAGGGAGAGGTACAAGCACCCCACTGCACGCTTAAGCACTATAGGCACGTACTTAGTATGACTCATCCCTGGTGTACAACGAAGGGAAGGAAATACCCGAATCCAGTTATTCCTGCTGCTAGTTGTAACGAATCTGGTTATAAACCGATCCAACTGCCTATCCATCGGATTAGCTCTCAAGGGAAATCCATCTTTTGGGTTCGGGCGGGAGAACACACAGCGCAGCTAAAGAATCATTATTCGGAAAGGAATCATTATTCGCAATCAGCGGGGGGTTAGGCGGGAAAAGGTGCCACCAGAAAAAGCAAACAGAAATCATTTGAGAAATCGGAAAGGAATCCACTTTGCAGAAATAGAAATGCGTTATTATTATAAGGGGAGCCCTTTAGTCATGTTTACAGAAACTAAAGGGTGGGTGGGACAAGAAAGCCTTTCCGTGGTAGTACCCGCGAATTACCGGCGACGATCGAGAATTGGGTTGGGAGATGGAGGGAGATATATCCAGAATTGGGGTGGAAAGAATTCACTGAAGGGTGGGGGATGGCAAATTCCCTTAATGAACCTGTAGCACCATGAGCAAAGGCACAAGTCAAAGCATCCCCGGTATCTAACTAACTTGCTTCTGGGAGGACCTGCTGATCTTCCAATGCTCCAAGCGGGCTCGCTCCTTCCTCTTCTGGCTATTCAAAATATTTCTCCACATCCCTATCTATCTTTCTACCTATTCCTATCTATCCTTTCCCTTTGGTCGAGCAACGTAGTACCTCAAAGAGCTCAGGGTTATACCTTTCCCGTAGCGATAAGGTGGTTATTCCTAATTTCCTTATTGGGTCGGTGGGTCATTCAAATATGTAATTCCGATTTCCATGATCCAAGCCTGAATGAGAGAGATCATTCCGGGATGAATTATATATGTAATTATGCGTTCATGAATTATATATGTAATTACGCTTTCTTATTTATAACCATAATAAATTAGAAGTAAAAATGCGTGCCCGGTCGTCCCTTAATCGAGGCCTAGTACCATTTTCGGGGGAAAGTGGCGCTACAACGCATTTAATGCCCAGATAAGCGGTTTATTCACTCACCTGTAAACCCCGTTTATCTGTCCTGGCGACAGCGAGTCTCTTTAGATGCGGGCTCTAGCCAGTCCCCTTAACCCTTCACCCTAGGGAAATAGAAAGAGATTGCCAGGGTTGACCATATGATACTTATCCCAGCTTCGTTGTCGCCTATATCTATACAGATTATCTATATAAGTCCCATCTATCAAGTCTGTTTCAGGACTTTTTATTTGCATTTGAGGGGAAGGACTCATTGAACCCGTGAAACCCAATTCACCATAGTCTCGAGAGCGATGCCTTAGCCCAGCACACCTACTCTAGACTGGTTGGTGGATAAGTAAACATAATCTATCCTTCCCTGCCTTTAACCCTTGGGGCTAGGCGTGGTAAAGAAGGCAAGAAGGCTAGGGTTACATTTCCCTGCTCTATGGATGGATTTCCCATTCATTGATTCCCCCCCCTCTTTTTCCCCTCATAACTCAAATAGGGAAGCTTATAAGTACTCTCTCTATTCGACCTGGGAAGCTTAGAGAAATAAGGAAGTTCAGCAGTGACGTCGCCCTAAAGCAGTTACGTTAAGTAGTGACATTAGTCGACCTATAACGCCCTATAGAAACTCTCTCTTCAATCGAAGTAATTCGTGGAAGGAAGTAGTAATTTGTGGCAGGAAGGAAGTCGTGGCAGGAAGGAAGTCGTAGGTGGGCATGGTATGAAGTTTCCTTTATAGAGCGGTTATCCGGGAAAATAGGCGGGGAGAGATCCCGGATTAATGCTATGTGGATGGTGCAGTTCTATAGCATTTCTGGAGGGGAGAGGGTGTGGGATAGAGGGTGTGGGAAGACCCTGATTCCTGCTATCTAGGTGGAACAGTTCTAGAGCACTGATGGAGGGGAGAGGGTGTGGGATAGAGGGTGTGGGAAGACCCTGATTCCTGCTATGTGGATGCTACAGTGATATAGCAGTTCTGGAGGGGGATTCATGTAACCGATAGATCGAGATAGATCGAGCCTATCACTTCTATCCTGTCCCCTAGCGTCTCTTTAGTCGTAACGGGCAGTCTCTAACGTGCAATATTCCCTTTTCCTAGTTGAGGTAGGTACTGTTCGCAGGGGGGACTGCAAGGTCCTTCCATTTAGAATAAGGACTCCTTTTCAACACAAGGTTGCCATTTTCGGCAACTTGAAACTTACTGGATCTCTCATTGAACTTTTCCTTGCCTTTAATGGAAGGAAATCCCAGAACTACAGGAAAGGATTGCTTTGCACGAATAGATATATCAAACTAGACCTTACCGTACCGGAAAATACCGGAAAAGGCCCCCCGAGGGAGACGAGGGAAACAAACCTAATGGGGAGAGGGAGGGCACTGAGGGAATGGCGGGGAAATAAGAAATAGTACCCGACAACATTATGGGAAAGATGTTGACCTACCTATCGAACAGGAATATTCACCCTGCTATAAAAGGGAATCAGTGAATCTATCACTCACTGGCAGGAGGCGAAGCGCACTCACTCACTGAAGCGGTAATCGTTCGTTTGTTATATACGTAATAATACATTAGCTCAGCAAGTTATATCGTGCTTAGCTTAACCACTAAAAGTGTGGTTGATAAGCTTCACCTTAGTATTCTATGGATACGAGTAGCAATCGATAGAGGTTTAAGATATAGATCCGCTAAGTTCCGTTCCCTTATCAATATTAACCCCAGTTAGATAGCTTCGCAACCAATTTACGATACCTTTGAACTCAGTTCCAACAGCAATTCAACTCGGAAGAACACCTAACCAATATCACTAGCACATTGAACTAAAGACACCTTCTCATTTACGTTCCCACCTTTAACAACACCCGTACCAACATCTCATACGTTACCAATAGACGTACCACCAAATAGAAAATCACCACCAGACATTATTTAATCAATGCATTCACAACGGACCCGGAACTACACTTTTATGTCTACACCAATAACTGAACTTTCCAATCTACACCAAATCTCCAACACTTGAAAGCTATAAACATGACTCAGATTACTAACGATATTTGACACTATAAAAACTAGCCTTCTTTACCCCTTCAACACTAGCAAATAAACAAGCATTATCCACTCCTCATTTCAATACGGAATTCACTCCTTTAATCACCCAATATTCACTCATGCAATTAAACGTTGTAGGAAAGTTTAAAAAGGTGTAAGTAAGGAAATAAAGTGTAGGTATATATAGTTGTAGGAAGCTTTATAAGTTGTAGTCAGAGTTGGAAGTAAGATAATGGAGAGGAAAGAAGTGTTTTGTAATTAATGTGTCAGTTAGGACATGATCGTCCTTATAAGCTGTAACTGCCATGACACGGTCAACCATAACCATGATCTATTTTGTAACTTGGTCCACCTGCTGTATTTGTATAAAAAGCCCTCGAGGCTATGAAAAAGGGGTTAGAGTCCTTGGGTTAGAATGTTAGAAAGTGTTAGAATCTTTGGGGTTAGCTGGTGAAACTGTTGATGGATTTATATTGGTCGTGCTGTTAGAGGGTTGTGTAACCATGCTCGCAACCTGGATTGTATTCAGCTCTGAATAAGTTTATGAATGAAAGAGACTGTTTTGGCCCCATTTTCAATTTTATGTGTCTAGATCTGATTGATGAGACAATGAGTAATGCTTATTTAGCATGAATCTTACTTTTTGTTCTGCTGCGCGATACTAAAGAATGGATGTATGTTGAGACTGTACATGTTCTAGCAACCTATTTAAGGATCTGATCTGTGTGAAGATGCAAAAGGGTAATATGCTTGTTCTGTTGGTCTCTTACTTTGCCTCCTTTAATCTTGAAAGGTCTCGGCTACGCTTCGGGTGAGACTGTCTTCCCTTGCGGAAGGCTGAAAATGCCAGCGTAACTAGACTAAAGCGGTACCCCTTTGTTGGTGACCTGACGAGAACCCTGGTCTCACCATTTTACGCCAACAAATGGTTCCGTTGCCGGGACCCGCTTCTTAGAAGGAGGTACATGTAAGATGCCTCAACGGATCTACAAGCATGAGGTAGAGGTCTGGTGGGAAAAGAAGTGTGATTATTTTGTGCGACAAGAAGCCGAGTTGCGACAGAAGGATCCCCTGAGAGAAGCCATTTTCTATACTGAACCTGCGGATGATCAGTATGAGGTTTTCTGGGTTGAGTTCCCCGTGAAGCTTTCTAAGTGGTTGAGGCGACTCCAAGAGGCACCAGAGTACAAGGAAAGGATAAAAAGAACGATCACTTGGACCACTGCAAACCTAGTTGCGCTACACCGTGTAGATCACCAGATCTCTCGCGCTGTAGACTTTTGGGTACAAAATACGAAGGGTATATTATTTAGTTTGCTGCAGAAAATCACCAGTCCTTCTCAAAGGCGGAAGCAGTGTTTAAGGACGGGGCTAGAGGTAGACTGATACGGGAGGTTCCTCTTTGGATCAATATTTTGTTGGTTGAAGAAGGAATGCTGCCCCTTACTCCAGTTGATATGGCAGCGTAAGCACCCCGCGCCATGGGGGGGTGGCTGAAGCCAGGGCTAGCAAGTTGCGGAATGTAAAGAGGAAGAAACTACGAGATGGGGGGGAGACCTGGAAAGAAGCGCAAGGGACGAAAGGGCTCTGAGGAGGGCTGCTATTTCGGATAAATGGTGGAAGAACCAGATGAGAGTAGCGAAGAGGCGAACTGAGCAGCTGCAGAAGGAGATTGCAGAAGAAGGAAGTGATGAATAAAGGTTAGAGGAGTTGCGGAAGGTACAGAGAATAGAAGAGCTGGCCATCCCTAAGATAGGCCGGCCTCAAGTATGGTATACAGGGTGTCATATGGAAGGGCACCATGTTTCAGAATGTCCTAGGTTCAGGGGGGCAGGGCGGTAGGACAGATCATCCAACAAACGGAGGAAGAGATTAGATCAAACAGAGGATCGGATTATATCGAAAATGATGGTGCAATTTCAGCTTATGGGCGTGTGTGTGAATGCATCGTATAATAAGAGCAAGTGCGTATTTCCCGTATAAATGAGACTGGATCGAGAAGCTCAAATGATCAATTTCGAACATTTGATCACTATGGATGGTGCCCACGAGTTGTGCAGTAGGCGCCATTTCCTATCTTGGCACAGTGAGGGACCTACAAAAAGTGTAGCTCCTCCTCCAATCAAAGAAGATTCCCCACAGTTTAAGGAACCTATTCATGACTCCAGCCAATCCAGTTTCTCTATCTCACTATGCTATGACGGACGATAATTTTCTGTTTTTTCCCTTATTCGTCTAACTTATATATCGCTCAAGGCTGCGCCACCGTTGAACATGTCGTCGCTCTGATTAATAATCGTTCAAGACTGCCGGCCTCCCTTCGGTCGGGCTAGCTAATAGGGCTAGGGGTGTGCTGGCTTGCCACCTCTCTCTCAACATCTTGCTACCTCCCACCTTCTAGTTCTTACTAAATAAAGGAGACTTTAACATAGCCTCCCTCCCCGCAAGTGAAGTAGCAAGGTCCGAGACGGACCCGTGTAGACGGGCAAGGTCCGGTTATTAATAGTTGGGAGGTCGGACCCTTCGTTGATAGGTGTAGCAAGGAACGTCCTAACATAGCAGAAGAAGGTCTTGGACGGCTTACTTATGTTTTAGGTACCGCTATCATACGGCTTTCATTACCGCCCTTCAATCAAAACTACCGCAACGTATATAACGCGCCTGGATCAAGACCGAAGGCGAAGGCAAGTCCCCATTCCTATGACCGCTCCTATCCTTATATATGAGTATTTGGGATTAGATCGGTGGGATCTATGGAGAAAAGGGATAAAATAAGGATACTGATCCTCTATCTGCCTCAGACCGAAGGCGAAGGCAAGGGAGTTATGTCGAGATCTCCTTGGCTTTATGCACTTATCTTTAAGAACGTGAATTTGTTTTACTAATTGGTGAGTGACAGAAGTGAAGAATTCCCGCCTATCAACCAGTAACAAAGTAACCCAATCCCCTAACCACCCAGACCCTTAGCCTCTTGAGTTAAGGCTAAGGCGTGCCTAACTGCTTTACTCTTAGAGTTCTATAAAAAAGGCTGGTTCATCAGCTTCACTCCTTCTCAAAAAGGTCTCACTAAAGAGTTTAGCTTTCTAGCCTGTGATCGTAAGGCATATTATATTATATGGTGGAAGCCCGCCCTGTGATCAGGCTCAATAAAGGTGCTCCGGTAAGAGAAAGCATGCTATGAGGCCTTCCCTCACGCCGAAATAAGGCAGGTTTATAGAAAAGCTATAGATAAGTGGGTTAGGGAGCCAGGGATGAGCTAAAATAGAACAGATAAAGGTAAACAGATTACTTTGACAAATGAAATGAGGGGTGAGGGACGATGGAGGAGGGACGACGAAGGAGCCTCAAGCCGACCAAAGGGAGGGGGACAAACCAAAAGCCGAGTGAAAGAAGGCGCATCCTACTTTATTGGGCTAACCTGAGTTTGATCCATTCATCATGAAAACCTTCAGTAGCTTAGTTTGTGAGTAAGTACGAAATGGTGAAGAAACCTGCCTTCCCTTGTACTATCTCCTCCTCCCCACCCCCCCAAACCATCGACGACCTCAGTTATGGGTCTGTGTATCCTGGGCGATCCCCTGGTCTGCAGCTATAGGTATGAGCATGATAGGTGCATCTAGGGATAGCCGCGCGCTACCCGTGGTATGCAACTATGTTTTTCTGTGTCTTATGTTTGGTTCTCCTTTTCTTTTAGTTGGGGGAGCACCCCATGGAGACCCGCGATAGACTCAACAAGAGCTTACTCCTGCCCATGGGGGATGAAGAAGGGGACGACCAGCTACCGACCCGATCTTTTGTGAGTTATTGTGTGCCAAATCGAGCCCAAACATGTAGACGGATATGGATTCAAAGACGACGTGGAAGATCACAAAGTGAGACTTGAAGGCTTAATCCCATCCTCTAGAACCCGAATGTGCCTAAGTGGGAATAAAGAAAACTATGAGCAAGCCTCTACCTGATTAACTACGGTCTAGTCAAAAGAATCCACTAGTCCTCATACTGCTATTTCTTTTTAATTCACTAATCGAATTCTTTTCATTATGAATTGATTCAATCATTGAATTTTACCTCGCGAATAGAGCTTTTCAACGATTCTATTATAATACGTGAAAACCACTCTGCACTCGACTTGAATAAAGGTTAGTGTCGATCTCCTGAAACGAGTTGTTAATACGTATATTATAGGTGCCCACCCCTCCTTCACTGCTATTCCCTTTCAATAGCTTGCTCTAGCGTATCTATGCTATTTCCCCACCTATCCGGGCGTGTGCTTCGTCCGAGAGCATACTCGTTGCTAATACTGTCGTTCATCTCATCGATCGAATGAAAAAGGGATGATCCTGCGCGGTTTCATTACCATGTTTTCACACCGTCTACCAGGAGCTATTCCATTCCTATTGATCCGGATGTCTAGATAGTCACCGAGGAGAGGAGATGGATGTGCACTCCGAAAAGAAAATAGATCAATTTATGCGGCATAATGAAGGGAGTAACGGCAGCACCGGAGAACGAAGCAAGCCCATAAGGTAATGCATGCACCGGAGGCTCCGCGGGCGTATATCAGTTCCATGGTTAGGACCTATATAAGGCTTTCTTCTTTTGGTATAGTAACGCAAATATGACGATTCCAATCCACGGTTCGATCTAGCATTTCTCTTCTTATGAAGTGGCCTAATAACGAAATATTTGGAATATATGTATGTGGCATGTTAGCTGAGATATATGCATGCGGGCGGCTTAGCTACTCTACCCTTTATTCCTCTAAAGCTAAACCAAACCCTTTATTCATTTCAAGCTAAACCCAGCGATAGAGCTAACCCAAGCATAAGAAGTCCACCACCCCAACACATGTGCCACTACCCACCCCAATCCTCCACCCTCCCCTAATAAAGTAATTACGGTTCGAATCCCTATTGATATTATTCGATAAATAGAACCTGTTTTCGTTGGCTAGGAGAGGAAAACTAGGCTGGAGTATACAGGCCGCCGCCGGGCAAAGTATGGTATAGTACTATCTCACCCAAGCCCAGCAACCCCTGCTCTCCCCCTCTCGCACGCGGGACACTTACTCACAAAACTCTGATCACAAACTTCATGCATGCGGGGCTGCCCGCCCTCTTCCGACTGAACTGAAAGACAGTAACTGAGTTCTTCGGGGCGGGATGATCTATCTAAGAAATGACTGAAACCTCACTATAGTTGGGATGTTCGCAAGCGAGCAATTATCTAAAGTTTATCTAGGAAACAAGGGGGTTGATACGAACCACAAAGGCGGCGTTCAAAGTATTATTTCCCATTTATCAGTAAGTCGCAACTCATTCGGGTCCGGTAGATCAACCCTCCATCCCCGGCAAAGGGAATTGGAAGACGTTCAGGTTCCATTCCCTTGGGGATACTGCACCAGCAAGCATTTCCTCTCGGCTTTGCGTGCACTTCATTCTTTTTTCATTCACACGCGGCTTACTTATCCGCATCTATCTATCTATATGGATAAGGTAGTTCGCATCTATCTATGTGGAAGGGCAAGCTAGCCCCACCCCTTCTTCCTTTGCCCAACTTCTCGATGACACATTATGTTATTTACGATGCTACTTGATTCCAAATTCCAAAGTGGATCAAGATACATACATGGGTGGTAAAGATGTTATGTTCCAGGGCTCCCTCGCTTCTTCTATCTTCTAAATGCTCTAAGTTAAGATAATGGATCCGTTCTATTCTCTAAAGGTTGGTTAATACGCCCACCCAGAGGATGCATATAAGTTCAGGGGAGTAGGGGATCTAAAGGTGAATACGACTGGTCTAAGTGGTGCCCACCTCCCTAAAATCTAAGAAGTTCTGGGAGTAATTACTAATTTGGGCAGTTCCGACAATCCCTCTCTCCCACAACTTCGCTGTCTGACTGTGAAATTGATCCAGCCAACCAGGTCATCCCTCAAAGAAGATAAAAGAAAGTCGAGGATACGCAGCAATCAAATCCTAAAGGTAAGGGTATCCATAATCTAATCCAAAAGATGAGGAACGAAGTGAATATCCAAATATAGCAGCGTGCGTATATGAAGTGTATCAAGAAATAACATATATCAAGGCTAAATCTAAAGCGGTGAGGTGCGGAGCAAAAAGATCCTCATCTGAAAGGCATCAGGTTGGGTTGGTCTGGTCGATCCGAGAAACGTTTCCAAACACCCATTTAAGAAAGAGAAACCTCGTGTTGAGGGGGGTCGTAGGCATAATATTCCACCGGGATTGAGAACTTGAATTTGTCTTAAGCCAAATATATGAATTCATGCATTTCAGGTTCTTCCTTCCAATACGTAAGGGGACAGCTAGAGCGGGTGAGGTCAAAACCTATTCAAAGTGCATTCCCCAAAAAGTAAGTTGTTTGGAGTTTGTCCGGTTGATCTCACAAACCTTCCCAAACACGCTTTTTATAAAGGCACGGAGTGTTTTTCGGGGGTCCTGCTGGGTCCCCCTTCCATCCATCCATTGGGGTCGATAACTCAAATTTGTTAATAGTCAACGTGATTCATTTCCTAATTCCCTGCGCCTTTGGCCTGGGCACCACCTTAATTCAAAAGTAAAGGAATGCTAAGGAACGGAGTGAGCTTGCCCGACCTACTAATAGGAGTTCCTAGTGTGTTCGTTCGCCCGCCCGCCCGAAGTACGGGGACAACAAGAGTTGCTTTCCCGCCCGCATCGGGGAGAATTACGTATATAAAACATAGGAAGCATGTCTCTAAGTGCCCTACTTTCTTATTATCATAGTTAAGACTCACATTTTCTTAGACGTATTAATTTACATCAAAGCACAAGTTAAGGCACGGAGTGAACAGGCCGAACAGACGGATTGAAGGTGAAGGGATAAGATAAAGATCAACAATTTAGTAACAAAAACTTCGCTGTGGCGCGTTTTATGAGATCAAATAATCTCTTTTTCATCCGGGGTCCAGAACTCTAGTTTTTATTTAGGCAACTCAATTCATTACAGAATTACCGTAGCCGCTACGCGCCTGGGTGCTTTAATACCAAAGGAAGGGATTTTAATACTTCGAGGTAGGAAGACAAGGTGGCTGATGAAATCAAAGTGATAAATTGTAAAGTGCAAGGAAGGGTGGCCTTTCTTCTCCGCATCGCTGCACTTCTCCGCATGGGATTGATGCCCAAATCTAAGGTAAAGAAGATTGGGATTGGACGAACTGTACCGCTACTAATAAGTTTGACCACTCCATTCCCTCTTTTTTCCTTCTCTGAACTGCGATGGAATTATTGAGGGTGCGCAAGCAGCAGGCTCGACCACAGGGATAGGTACGAAGTTATTCTTCGATCACGATTCCCCACAATATACAGCAATCTACCCTTATATCCCTCCCTATTCTATAGTGTATTAACCCCTGGAACCAGCGCTTAGAAAGAACTCAATTTTGATCACTCCGTGCCATGCAATCAATGGGAAATATCGCACTCAATTCAACAAACTAGCACGATACAGGATTGGAGTCGGGATCGAGCATTAGTCGAAATATTGGGAACACCACCAATGGACCACTAGAGCTATTATTTACTCATTTACTTCTGTAGCATTCGGATATGATTTATGGAACCATCAACCTATTCTGTAAAGGTTCAATTATTTGGGAGAGGATCCGATTCGCCCTCGGATCCCTCCTTAGAAAGACCTAAAAGCAAGCCACCATTGAACCACAGAAGCATTCTATTCGTTCATTCTCCCCGTCACTGAAAGAACACCTTAGATATTCGGAGATATTCGGAGATATTCGGATTCGATTCTGCAGTCCTTCAAAAATACAGGTTCTTGGTACCAGATAGATAGAGAAACTCTCACGCTGCAACTCTGCCTTCTCCGATATGTTGGTGTAAGAGAGCTCACTTGAAGTCAGTCCTTTCGATTGGGCACGCCTACCAGAAGGAAGAGATGAGTCCTGTATTTACGTGGTAGTGAATACTCCAATAAGACTGCCATCTTACCCTCTCATCATTGCAGTTCCGGTTGGTTGTGGCTTTGGGACCCATAAATCGCGATAGCAGTCTTATATACGTAATAGCGTGCACGAATCCGCTTGATTCGACCGAAGGAAACATCAAGTGTAGTTGTGCCTTCCGTAGTTTTGGATTTCGGTCTAAGAAAGGTTATAAAGTGTTTAGGTTTCTGCGGTGTGTACATCAATGGGTCACCAACTCCATTCTCCACTTACAACTATGTGAATCCATGGGTTTGTTACCAATGTAGCAGCACCAGTCATACCCTAAGCTACTACTTGTGCCTGCCTGCCCACGGAACCCAAACTAAGTATCTCCCCATGGCGCGTACACTTTGGCGAACATGCATGACCCAATTTACAATCTAATCTGTTTCACTATCTTTTCTACCTTTTGACAAGCAATCCGATAAAGGAAATCAAATATGCCCTGAATCACTAGCTCAAAAACGGGTTGGTTTCGGTGGAGGATCCCTATAAATACCCCCAATTATTTTCCAGCTATTCCAACGCTCATAAAGAAAGCCAAATCGAACCAAATGCATTGGTCATGCAGGATACGAGTAGGCCCCGTTCGATAGGTTCAGAAAGGTGTCTCCAGGGCCTCCTACATAGCCGCCAGACCAACTTACAGGTGAACCTATATCGGATTGGCCGGTACTCTCATTCATGGTCGGATCGGCATTAGAGTTGTTCTAGGGCGTTACATTCTCAACATGGGAACAAAAGAGAAAAAGCTTACATGGAAGAACGGCTCGATGGGGAAGAGTTTTGGATCGATTCGACTTGCATGTGTTAAGCGCCTTTAGAACCCAACAGAAGGAATCCACCGCACTACTAAACCGATATCTCCGTGCCATAAATGAAGATAAATTAATTTGGGAACAAGAAGCAATATACAGTCCATAATGAAAGTTGGCTAACGAGGAACGGATCTTTCGATGCCACATGTACGAAGAACCAAGCTTCCAGCCATCTTTCCTGTGGACCAATGAAAAACCGACACTACATGGTTATCGCTCAACCCGCAACCCCAAAAATCGATGGGACTTAGCTACGATAAAGAAACAGCCAATACCAGCGATCAGGGAATGCTGAAACTGAGGAGAAGCGGTGCTCGTGACTTAAAAAGAGGAATGGAAGGGGTTTTCAAGGTGATGGTCATTACTGGGGGTTCACTCGCCATCTGCGGCTACAGGTTCATTTCACACGACCGATGCTAAGTACACCTGTAAAGAGCCGAGGATTGGCTCAACCATTTAGGGATTAGCCACACATTCTACTCGTTTGACCTATTGGCTCCGCACCATCAGACGCATTTCAGTTTCTAGTAATAGCACTCCGTAATAGTAACTCGAAATGACACACTTCTTGGTTCTAAGCGATTTAGTGACTGTGCCTAGATACCCGTATCTTTATGGTACCGGTGAATCGCCAGCGATAAACTCACTCAATTTGCGGTACGAATGCCATCTTCCCTTCCCATTCGTCTACCTGTTTCACTCCCGTAACTAGCTGAGTGGGATCGAGTCAGTCTTACATACGTACTAGCAGACCCTAAAGAAATCCCACTCATTTCACAGGTTCTTAAGATGGCCATTTATCATTGATAAAGTCCCATTACTCCATGTAGGCAACACAACTTCTCTGGGAAATAGTGGGTAGTAGCCTAGTTCATCATATCTTCAGTCTAGTTTCATTGATCCGGGTTCAAAGAGAAAGATGCCTTCGGTAAGATGATTCGTAGTTGTGGTCATTAATGCTAGAGTAACGGGATATTACGTATATAAGACTGGCTTTCTCTAAATTGGGTGAGCACAGGCAGGGATAGGCAGATTGATTATGGACTTGACCTCCCAATGCATGCCATAATCTCTGCAGGACTTTCTCCATAATCGTATCGGTGCGCGGGGGAACCTGAGTCGAACTCAAATAGTTCCGTAACCACCGAGATAGAGAAAAGTAGGGAATCGAACCTGTTCAATGGGTCATGCTTCACTCATTCAAGAAAGGTGCCCTCACTAGCAGTCTTGGCTATTACTAAGGATCACCGGTCTAACGCTAATGGAGCCCTTCATCTAAATGTCGAGCCCTAGCACCAATATTAGGAACTATACCATCGGGGGAGACTTCGGTTCGGGTTCCCACTCCGATCCAGATAAGCCTACCTACGTTTCTAGGATAGATAGCAGTCTTATATACGTAATAGTTTACATCGTTTAGCATTGGTGCTAGTTTAATCGAGTGAAACATGTCTATTGAACTAAGCGGGAATAAGTCAATTTGGTGCGCAGTCGATCGATCCGTTCAAGTGCAACATGGTCACTCTATTCGCTCTACCTGAATCATTTATCGGGGGATATTACAGGTTCCATAATCTCGACGGCCTATTCGCTGAGCTGGGCTGTTCACCCAAGCAAAACCAAATAGGTGGGTTCACCGGAAAGAATGACTGCCTTCGGTAACTAGCCAGAGATAGTATCCATTTCAAGTCTTATCAAAGTCCTAGATCACGTCATTACATACTTGAATATAGAGTGAGTACCGGCTGCTGGCTGGGAAAGCGCGCCTCATAGGTCTGCGTCCCTGTGGCTTGCTTCTGTAGCTAGGTCTGGTCTCTGCCTCCCTGATCAATCATAATAAGAATAATCATCATAGGTCTGCGTCCCTGTGTCAAGCTAACCAGGTAGCTAGGCCAGTGGCCTGCCTATGCATGCGGAGTCAAGGTGTTCTGCCCTATGCGGTAGCGGAGTATGTGGTGTTGTTCGTCCCTATGCTATGGGTAGCTCAGTGAGAAGCGTCTAGATCCTGGCTGTATGCCAGCAGGTAGATCCCAGTGCAGATAGGTGTTCCGTCTAGATCCCTGATGGAGCTATCATAAAATGCGTATAGCTCACCTCGATCTATGTAAGAACTTCAATTCCAGAGATGCGATTTTACGATTTGACAAATGCTTATTCTGGCCGTGCTGAAGGAACCAAAATGACTAACTTCGGAGAAGGGGCGGGCTCTCTATAACCTTTCTCTATAAAAAGCCCGATCGAGGACCCGAATTACCCATTTTAGAACCGATCGATTTACTTTGTATAGATCGACTCAACGCGGAACCGGGGGTTGTGTTTGTTTTTCACATGCTTTATTCGGAAGCAAAACAATGAAGACCCCTCCATCCCTCTTTGACTGAGTAGCTTAGCTGACGATCGAAGCACCCTAGAGTACGGTCGCAAGACTGGAGATGCGGGCGGGGCCTCTATCTATGGTAATAGATGGATGCTGTGTGTTGTCCATCTTCGTCGGGTAAAGGGAAGAAAGAGGTGTTCGAAGAGTGCTTGCTAGGCTGGCCTAGACTCTACGAACCGGGCGGGATAGATCGAAGTTGCTCATATACAGATGAATGAATTAGCGTTATTCACCGCGGGACTTATCACTGCCTGCTGACAGTCAAGCCAGGCGGGATAGGTTTTATCTCAATCTGCCTCTCGGCTCACTAACCAAACGAAGACTATCCCTTCCCGGATGCCGCTACCAAAGGACCCGATAGCCGAAACCGAAACGGAGGAACACTTCCCGCAGGCAATGATTCCTACCCTGGGAGATCCCCTTCCACCACTGGGATAGATTCCACTATTTACGAGGTAGAGATTCACACCCACCGGGATGATTCTCTATCAAAGGAGGAAACATATTCTCATAGGATCGGACCGAACACAAGGAGACCGATCGACCTTAACCCAGAGAATCAGACACCCAAGGAACCCCCCCAAAGACACTCACCCTACGCACCGAATAGCAAAAGCCCACAGCCTCAGGGAATCAATCAATCTGAGTCCCCCGCAGTATCATTCTCATCCGCCTGGTAGAAACTGCCTCAGAGAATCAATCCGAGTAGAAGCAGCAAAAACCAGTTTGAGTAGGTAGAAGCCCGTGAGTAACAGGGTGGGGCCCAGTCATTCTACGAGTCGGCTTTGCCATTCACATTATTCTGAGATCCGCGATCATCACTTCATCCTAGCGATTACGACGGATCTCGGATCCTAACCGAGCCAAGCACAAGCATGTATGTACCACAGATGTTTAGATTGGCGGAATCTCTCTTCACATCTCGTTCCGTTCACTTACTCTCTCGTTCACCGAACAACTAGCCTTTGAATTCCTCCCAATATGCGAGCGAGATGATCTTCCATCATTTCCCCTCAATCACAGCGAGATGATCATCTGCCGCCTTTCCCGCCAAAGGTCCTTCTGTCCAGCCAACCAAGCCCTTCAGTGAAGAGCGAAGATACAGTCAGTTGACATGGATAACCCTATAGTTTGTGTTGTGAAGAGCATACTGTAACAATGCGCTCTTTTTACGTTATTCATACATATCGAGAGAGCATACTTATATACCCTGGCCGCTCGACCTTAGAAAACGTTTTAAGAGTGCATTATTTATTTCTTTAATTAATTCCAATCAAAGATGAAAAGCGATTACGCCAGATATTAGGCAAAAAAGAGAAACGAGTAAGATATTAGGCAAAAAAGAGACACGTCTATATACTATATAATAGTGGATTAAAAAAGCTATTAAGATATAATCTAAGAGTGTTCTCCCTTATTAATATGAATAAAAAAAACCTTAAGTTCAGACGTATTTAATATACTCTTAATACGGTTCTTATGGTTCAATGCCCTCCTCTAAAGTACCACTCGTTTTTCATATTACGTATGTAATAACGATAGTTCAGGTTGCTCCTCTCCCTACCTCAAGAGCTCTCTCCATGGAAGAACCAAATCCCCATCAGCGGAGGTAGGTGGTTAGTTCGCTGCTGTCGCGAGCTGCACTTCCTCCCCTCTCCCTGTCTGTCGAGGGTTCTGGCCCTCTCCTTCAACCGTCAAATAACGTCTAAGAGTCCATTTATAGAGATGTTTGCCGATGAAATAACGTCTAAGAGTGCTCTCCTAGGCGAGAATGAATAGAGTAATATGGCGAGTCGACAGTGAATGAGGATAATCTACCTTCTAAAGGGATGGAACAATATAAAGGATTCTCTACCTTAGTTCATCTCCTTTCTGCCCACGATTCACTACCTTAGTGAATGCAGTTCATCTTCATTTCCTCCCCTATTCTAAAGAAACGTCCACCATGAAATATACACATTGTACACGTATACTCCCACCAACCTTACTACCTTGGGAGTGAGAGTGTGCTGGACACCTTTATACATACTTTTTATTCCCGAGCCCAACTACGAAATTCTCTGAACTTGTGAACCGAAGTCCGCGAAAGAAAAAGAGTGAGAGTTTGGGCTCCAATTGGTAGGCGCTGAAGTGAGCTCGGTCGGGAGGTGGACTGGGAAATCTTTATAGGTTCGGGTTCCTGGTGGTAAATGAGAATGTACCTCATGTAGGAGAAATATCCTTATGGCACTATCCCTCAAGATGCAGAGTTCTCCAAAATCTATGATGATTTTCATGCGGATGATGAGGATGAAGAGGAGCTGGCAAGGATTTGCTTTCTTTAGGCTGGGGGAAAAGAGCAGGGAGGTCCTATGGTCCAAACTCCCCCTTAAGGGGAAAGTAAATAAATACTCACATACAAAAAGGGTTTACCAATGGCCCAAGCCATGGGATTCAAAGGAACAGGAGGGCTAGGCAAGCATGCACAGGGCCCATCTGAATTTCCCACAGTAGAGAAAAGGCCCAAGGGCTTGGGATTGGGAGCCACCCAGGATGCTCCTGCGACTGAGAAGAGAGACCTTCAGTCAACCTTCACACCAACCATAGACAAGGAGGTAGAGTTTCATAAAGTGATGGAAGAGTTTACTAAGGGGACACCTGTCCTTGATCCTACTAAGACCAGTCTCCCCCGGCAACAACAGGATTTTCAGGAAGACCAGCCATACTTGATGCAAATAGACACTTGAAAGGATGAGACTGAAGGAAACAGAGAATAAAAAGGCAAGGAAAATTAGGAAGGGAATAAGGATTCTATTTAGCAAAAAGCAACAGAAGAGGAAAAGAAGAATGAAGAGGAGGAGAAGCAAAAAGAAGAGAAGAAGAATGAGGAAGAAGAAAAGCAAAAAGAAGAGGATTTACATGAAGAGGAAAGAAAGAATGAAGAGGTGTAGATGAAGAATGAAGAAGAAAAGAAAGATGATGAGGAGGAGGGGACCGAAGAGGAAAAGAAAGATGAAGAAGATCAAAATGAGGGCAAGGGAGAAAATGAACAAAGAGATAAAGAAGAATATGGAGAAAGTAAGAAGAGGAAGAGGGAAGATGGGTAGGATTACAAGGATACAGAGGTTACAAAATCCAGAACTTACAGAATCAGGAGGACAAAAATAAGGAGGGGAAGAGAATGTATCTACAGATAAAACCCAGCCCGAGGTAGTAGGAGCTTCCTTCCACACTGTCCATTCATCACCTGTAATTTGGTTGAGCCATGTCGACTGGGGGTTCCTTTATTGCCCTAGCTACTCACTCTGCTGCTGGCTCTACTGCTGCTCGTTCAACCGGGTCTACTACTGCTTGCTTTGGTTCTGCTCCAGCTACCCCTGCTTCTCTTGCTGCTCTCACCTCTGCCATTGCTACGAGTGCTCATGCTGGATGTGCTACTAGGTCCCGCTATCGATCTGCACCTGTAACTGCCTTTGCTTCTGATGGCACGGGATCCGGATCTGCCTCTGATGCGTAGCTAAGCAAAGACTTCTGCTCTGATGCCCAGGAAGTGCATAGTTATAGAATATCCCAACAGCGGAACCCTGGCTAACATATTGGATAGGATAGGAAAAAGAGATACAACGGTCCAACGTTCGGGATCCGAGCACAGGGATAGGGCGGGGACAGGGCAGCAGCAGGGTCAGCAGGGTCAGGCACAGCAGAGAGAGAGTGTAGCCTCATTGGTTAGTTCCGCCTAATCAAGGGTTAGACCGGGTTACTACTCAAGGGGTTACTAACTATACCCCTTATTATGGGATGGCATTATCGGATGCAGGATGATCGGATCAGGATGGCATTATCAGTAAGCGGCAGTAGAGCAGGAGACTAGGAAGGACTATAGGAGGAGGGAGCAGGAGACTAGGAAGGACTATAAGGAGGAGGCTAGGAAGAAGAGTATTCCTCGCACATAGGTAGGCACCTCATAATATGAGCATATAGGAGCATATGAATAAGGATGAAATATGAATAAGGAAGGACATTGTTCACGCACACGAATACCTACTTATATTACCTACATCTTAGCTATTCATAACTGCCCTACCTAAGTAACTTATTAATAACTGCCCTAATTAACTGATCTGGATCACTTACCCTATTACAGCAAGTTGAGAAGTCCTACCAGCCGGCCAATTGAGTTAGGATTTGGAAGGAAGCCTACCAGCCCATCATTTAGTGAGTTAGGATTTGGAAGGAAGTATACCAGCCATTTCATTAAGTGTACAATAAGCTCAAAAAAGCATAAATTCAAATTCATACCATCTAGGCCTTTCAAATTCACTTTAATATACCGGATGCCTAATCATACCACTTGAGACAGATACATATCTTTTCACGTTATTAATACATATTTCCAGAGAAGGTTTGCTTCGAGAATCCATTCTAATTTCAATGGCAATTCGGGAAGTCGCAAGTCGGGAAGTCTTAAGCGGGAAGGAAGATGGGAAGTCTTAAGCGTTCTGGGAGTTGTTCAGGGGGAGTTCCCAATAAGAAAGCAAAGGGCCACCACGTTCGGTTCGGGAGGGATCAGAGAGAAGAGGAACAGGGTTAGTTACGTGAACAAGGTTAGTTACGTATGCCGTTAGTTACGTATGCCTGATTAGTATTTAGAACCATGAGTACCCCCTCCGGGAGCCGAGCCCATGAGTGTTCCCAAGGGAGAGCGAACCAAGCCAAGAAAGGATGTGTTCTCAAGGGCGAACCCAAGGAAGGAGAGTCCAGGAACAAGCTAGAAACGAACTTACCAACTTCGGCTCTAACTTACTTCTTCTCTCATAACTTCTTTGTTTTTTTTTATCGGCAATTAAACAACCTTCGCTACTGATGCTGGGTCTCGATCAGGAACTGAAACTACTGCATCTTTAACTGCTTGTGCTGCTCTTATTATCTATAAAACCATCGCAATTCGAAGAAGTATGGGTCTGGTACAGGGTCTTTATCCCGATCACGAGCATCTAAACCACGAATATAAGGATATCGATCACGATCATAATAATCTGGACCTGGAACTGAACATGGAACTGGAACCATGGGCTCTGCCCTAGCTGTCTATGCCCCCTTAACGCCCATAAGTAGCTAATGGCTGGCTTTACGGCTTTGCCTCTATATACGGCACGGGGAAAGATGCTTGCTCAGATGCCTCTGCTATTGGATCTACTGCAGAATCTACTGGATCAACGACCCACCCCAATAAGTCCAGCTGCTGCTACTGATCTAGTGGTACTTACTTCTGCTGATGCTGGACCTTCTGGAACTGCTACTGCTAGGTATGGCTCTTAACTACTCCATTGCCCAAGTACTTCTCGATTCCTCAACTAAAATTCCCATTACCAATTGTACCTGCACCCGTCTGAGAGTTCGCTACCTCCGGAAAAGTTGTACTTATTGATTCCTCACACTGCAGTTCACTTACCTAATCAATGAAATCAATTATTTAATCAATTCTTCGATTGCGAAATTACGTATATAATAATAATTACTGAATGTAGAGTCAGATGAACTACAAGTAGAGTCATTCTAATGATCTGCTGAAATATCTCCTTGATCAATCTTACTACTTTCCCTGATTCGGCAGTCCTTTATGATACGAACCCATTATCCTCCTTTACTATTAGCTAGAGGAGGTTATTGCAAAGATCCTCCGTTCCTCCTCAATACTTAACGGAGGTCCAGCCCGATCCACTATTTACTATTGCCCCGCCTCGCCCGGTACAACCAACTATCTCCTATTTGAAAGCCAGCAAACTAAACCTTTAATTAATAGTAGGGATGAAAATACACCTTTAAGAATAGTAGGCCCTCTTTCACTAATAATAGTATAAGTGGGTTTGTCTAGTTTGATAGTTTGGTAGAAGGGCCCTTCCGATATTCGCGTTTGGTCATGCCTTCGGTTCAAGAGGGATCGAACCTCTTCCCTTCCCCTCGACTTTAAGAAGGGGCTCCAGCCAACCTACATTCTGTTACATACGTCATACCCTTCTCCGAATATTTCGATGCTTTATTCTAATAAGGCTTACCAGATAGATGGCCATTCCACACACAACTGATAGTTCCCTCCAACCGAGACTTAAATACTCTAGGCTGGTTGAGACTTCTGCCAGTCACTTTAGCAAGTTACTCTAGCCAGTAGAATCTTTAGCAGGTCCAGTTCTATGGCCACCTTTCCAGTTCACTTTTACTAGAAAGCCAATTGATAGATCGATCCTCAAATTGCTTGTTTCTCTAGGTAGGAAAAGTGCCGTGGCTACAAGCGATCGGATGAGGGGCAAACACAATGAAGCAAGAGCCCCACTCCTCCTCCCTCCCTTAGAGAGCTCATTCACTTAGTCATTTTTGTGTAAGCCTTCCTCGCCCGATGCGGACGAGCCATCCTTCCTTAAATAATATTTGCCTTCACTGCGTTCAAAGCTGGAACGTTAAGTCTTTATAACGTATAATCGCTTTTTCACGTCAGCATCCTCCATCTTCTTTAAAGTGAGCATCCTTCTGAAAGATAGCGCCCCTTAAGCTTGTTTTATATTGCCTCATAAATAGCTGGATGGAAAGGTAGGGTTGTTATGCCCTCCAAGGAGGGAGCTTACGTAGGGAAGCTTGAAGTCAAGGAGGGCGAGGAACGGAATGGCGAGTACCGTTTTAACAAAATACATATTTTCTTTCTTTACTGTATTACTTAATTACATTTATCTTACAGGTAGCTGCTCGTGATCAGAATGACATACGGATTTGATTTTTCCTACTGGGGTGAATTAGAACTCAGAGTTATTTCAGTCGGGGAAGTTCCGAGTGAGATACGTTTGTAAGTCGACTATTCTTTTTTGGAATAATTTAGTCTCAATCAGAGTAAGCAAAGGGAAGTTTTACTTTGAGAGCGAGTGAATTCAGAGTTAGATAACAGAGGGAGTAGTTGAGTAAGTACAGATTCACTCCGTCGATCTTTCAAGCAATCCAGCTTACAAAGAACTCCTATCTTAAAGGTCGATTACTGATTCTGAATCTAACGAGCGCAATAACTAAAAAGTTGACTTTAGAGCTCTATAAATTATTCTGTCGGTCAATCCGTGGATCGCAGGTTCTTCTAAGTCTACTTAATATATTATCTCGAACGCGATCTTTGTTAGCTAGGGTTTCTTATCTATCAATAACATCGAATGATTCATTATTAGCGAGAGCTTCAGAGTCAATTATAGGTCACTCTTCACTTCATACGCTAAGATTGGAATAAAATGAAACTATCCGGATCTATCCGTCCATCAAACTGAAATTGTATTTTTATGGCGCCAGTTTATAAATATTTCGGGTTCTGGGTCTTCCATCCATTTTTGAATCCAGGATTCTCAGATCGTTACGCGAGCATTAAATCCATTGATCTTTCTTCAGAAAATGGAGGGTTCTTAGTTAACTACTTGGCCTATCAGTAAGTACCTTCCTAATCATGAGATGCTAACAAAGTCTAATCCATGACTCATTGGAGGGAATTCCGATTCCACTTAGGATTCCATCGATCGCGAGTCATTTGAGGTTCGCTATTTGATGACTCTTGAGATCCGTCTGTCCATCGAGAGTATGTAAAGGAGAATCAATAAACAATCAATCGTTCCTTCAAAAGTACTTCTGAGTGTACTATTGAATGTGAATGATTTCTAATTTCATAAAGAATCCATAATTGGAGTGTCGGGTCCTACGATCGTCAGTCTGTGTAAGCTACGCAAATAAAAAGCAAGGCACGGAGTGGTGAAGTTCATAATGAGTCTCTCGTGCCCTCTGTTATCAATCTATTCCCGAACAAATAGTTCCATTGGGTAGACCTTAATACTCAGTTTGAATAGTTTCTCACTGAATTCGGATTCGCTCAGTAAGCCCTACCAACTTCAAGCAGTCAATCAATCAGGATGAGAAAGGACTAAAGCGTTCACTAGGTGTTCAATCAATCGATCAAGTTGTCTTTCACGAAAGATTGTTTGAAAAGTAGTATTATGTCTCTCTCTACTCCCTGTAGCGGAACGAAAGACTATACCTTACCTTTACTGGATCGTGACGTATACTTCACGCGCTCCTCGCTACAACTGCCAATCAATCGAATTGGAATTTGAAACATGAAACTGCGGGAAGCCGGTCAAGCACTCATATATCTCCTGCCTATCTCGCAGGAAATTCCTTCCAAACTACCATAAGCAGGTAGGGATAGCGGTTCGGATACTCGACTGGCTGGTAAGGGGGGGGGGTAGAGCCAATGTTTTTATTCGGGCACATACTGAATGGCACAGTCGTTCGTAACTGGAGGTAAGTCTCTGGAGGGAGGGTAGAACTAAATTCCTCAATCGCTCAATCAATCAAGCAAGCGTGCTAAGAGATTCCAATTTGACTATAATCAGTTGATCCCATTGAAGCTATTGATCTTGTCGATCCACCCGCATCAGTGACCGTTGAATCAGCGGGTTAAGTTGTTTACCTTGACTCAGCGAATGATGCCAATGACCCAGTTGATACAGTAGTTTAATCCATTGATCCAGTAAAATAAGCAATCCCAGCAGAACCCCCATAATGGAGGTGTGCCGTTGGCCAATGTGCGCATAACCGGTTCAAAGAGAGCGCATCCACGGTCAAAAGCCCACCGCTTAGCTAACGGCAGACTAAGTGGAAAATCTGAATAACTCGGAAGCAAATCTCGGCTCGGATGGTTCTAAAGCTTTCTCAAGGCCAATTGATCCCCTTATAGGGACAAGGCGGGACGGTTACAGCGGTAGCTCGCCGTTAGAACAGTGGCGCTAAGCAGATCGAGAAGCAGATTCCAGTCCAGTCCCGGCTGATTGCCAGGCAAAATTCCAGTTGCATTTGATCGGGTGGAAGCTTCCCCAGTTGATTTATAACCATCAGCAGCTTAAGACCCCGTTGGAGTTGAACCACCATAGCCGCCAGCAGAGTTAGAGTAAGCACCTCGCCTAGCGTACCTTACTTAAAAGCACGTTCGAAAGCCAGCACCTCACCCATATAAAGATGCATAACCCGCGGGGGCAGAGCCAATTCCATTTTGATACCCATAGCCTCCCGCTTCTCTTCGTCCGGTCCCAAATTCATAGCTTCCAGTAGCAGACGTTTCAGCGCTCGTTTCAGCACCCATTTAAGTAGCATCCCTTCTTGTTAGAAAACCAGCATAACCCCGCTCAGTATCCCTTGGCCTAGTGGATCCAATCCGAGCAAAAGCACCCGTTTACCCTAAACCTGTTCCACCTGCATCCACGGAGCCATTTGATCGAGATTGAGTAGATTCAGTTACGATTCGTTCTCCATATCGAGTTAGAGATCCAATTATTTCCCTCGTTAAAGCTACAGTGGAGGTAGGCGCAAAGACAGAGGCAGAGACATAGAAAGGAACATAGTAAGCCCCACCAATAACAGGGGAAGGAGCAGCGGTTTCAGTTGATGGCCAGCCGGTTAAAGCACCATTTTCTTTCATGAATGTGCCCATTGATTAAGTTGCTTAGCTAGTGTTAGTAGATCCAGTAAACCCAGTTGTTTCATATCTAGTTCCAGCTCCTAGAAAAATATTTCTATATGTAACAATAAGAGATGCTCCGGCATTAGGGTCTGTTCCTATATTTGGTGTTCCCACCCAGCCACTTTGGTAACCATAGAGCAGACACCATATCTCGTATACCACATCTGGAAAAACAACACAGGACGTAACATTGCTAAGTTATAAATTTACCACAGGCAGGAAGAACGCTAAGTAAAGGACCGGGAGGGAGCGGGGCTAAGCCAAAGCCCTATAGCACTGGTAAGAGCAAAGCTCAGCCGAAGCCCGAACACTGACCAACTGAAGACAATCCCAGCCAGCCAAAAACCAAACGCTAACGCCTAGCCCATGCCTGTGAAGTCCACCCCGAATGCGTCAGGCATAGGTAGCAGAGATAGGAGCATCATAGCTAGTTCCCGTTGTTTACCTTGAATCAGTTTATGCTGCAGCAGGAGTTTCTTCCCCAGCTAAGGCATATACATAAGCAAAAGTGGAGCCCATTAAAAAGCTAGTTGACCTGGAATCAGTTGATCTTGTTTAAGTTGTTGACTCATCAGTTGATTCAGATCCTCCAGTTGTTTTGTTGTTGAACCCATTGATCCAGTTCTTTATCCAGTGCCCGTTTACTGAGTGGAATAAGTACATACGTAGGAGCAGAGCTCACACTACCACTAATAGCGAAGGCATAGATGGTATCAGGACCTGGTTAAGTTGATCCCGCACATAGTCAAAAGCAGGGGTTGCATACCCGGTTGTTCCTCGTGTTTACCTTTCTCGAATTGAAGTTTACCTATAACCACCAGCAGCGGGAAAGGCAGATCCTGAGCCACTTGAAGAAATAAGAGCAGTTGCCAGCAGCACAGCAGTAGAAGCAGAACCCTAAGCAGAGTCAGATCCAAATACAAATCCTTAAGGTTAGCGGTGGAGATAACAGAATATCCACTTAGACCTCGTCTCTCTTATTTGCATTAAAATCTGCACTGGTTCAAGGCGTGTTGTGCTTCCTGTTCCAAGTTGGAGTGCATGGCTGATTGCTCTCATGTTCCATAGGTCCCATTGTTGGTCTGGGATTGGGCTCATACGTGGTGGGGTTTGAATGGTCATTCCTGTTCTTGGCAGTGAAGGGACCTAAAGCACCTCTAGCAGAGTAAGTAGCATAGTTATATAGAGCTTACTACGGTTTTTATTATTAGTGTTTATTAG
>Ga0316212_1000009_pt1 | contig 25732 bp, 15 predicted proteins | sample NRE1metagenome_FD_207799 | JGI IMG/M metagenome (GOLD analysis project Ga0316212, IMG submission 207799) | Spruce roots microbial communities from Maridalen valley, Oslo, Norway - NRE1 | ecosystem: Host-associated > Plants > Roots > Unclassified | place: Norway: Oslo | collected 2017-09-14
ACTTCCGGTTGTTTGTCTCCATACATAAAGTTAAGGTCCAGAAGGTAAAGAAATTAGCTTTCTTTCAACTTGTTGCCTTAGTTGATTGAGTAGGTTCCATATAGACTGCCTTATTGTCCATTGAGTAGGTTCCATGGAAACAAGCACGACTGCCAGTACTATACTTTAAACTACTAGCTTTAGTCCAACTATTAGCCTCCTTAGCCCATGTAAATTAGCCAACTCTTTTTCTATGCACTGAGTGGCTAGGACACTAGCCCTAGAGTTAAGGCCTTAAGAGTGAAAGCCATACAGTAAATTCTACTATATAGACTCTAGCTTCAGTCCCACTTGCCTACGGGTATGGACCCCGGTTATAGGCCTTAGATACTATAGAGTATATGCAGTAAGGTACGACTCTAATCACGATAAGCGGTAGCTGGTTCAATTAGTACTATCACCATAGAGTAAATACTCTTAGCTTCCGTCTCTGCTATAGCGAGTAAGGCCGACTTTTTCTCTTACTTGATGAGTCTGTAGAGTAAGCCCTCTGGACTGTAAGGTATTTCTTTAGTCCCATGCCCTTCTTGCCTTAGCTTAAGTCTGAGTCACTTGCCTACGGTAGATAGTTAAAGCCTCTCTACCTGAGAGTTCAAGTTCAAGCCATAAGCAGTAAGTTTCCCTATGGTAAGCTCCGCTTGCTTGCATTGACGAACCGGCTAGATCCGCTTCGCTGGACTAACCCCACCAACCAACCCTTGTCGACTTCCAATCGGCAGTTTCAATCTCTATATCGGTCTTACTAGGAACAGATGAGGGCCTTTTCGACTTCGGTCTTCAATCGGTGCAGTGAGACTCTTATATATATTATAGCTTGGAACGAAAACTAAACTAAGTCCCCGCCTGCCAAGCAAGGAACACTGGAGATAGACACGGGTAAAGCTACTAGTAACATAGAAAGCGTGTATCTTCAGGGAGATCAGAGTCGCTTAAGGTCCATTAAAGATTGTATAAGGTACATTAGATTGTAGAAGGTACATTCAACATTGACTATGTTTCAATAAAGGTGACAGGATTCGATATATCATGGCGCAAACCAAAAAAGATGGCATGCGCTCACCCGCAATACACTTTGGAGCACCCCATCCAGACTTTCATCCAAATTCAGATGACCTCTCTTTGTTCCCCTCAAAGAGCTACGCGAAGGGGAGAACCTTCTATTTATTCCCCTAAGTGCTGATCGGGTGGGGGGGCGTACCTCGGGTGAGCACCGAACGGGTCCTCACGAAACAGAGTATTTGATATTTGCATTGCTAAGCGAAAGCAAAGCGTTTTCTTTTCTCCGGGATTCAATCAATCAAGAAAGTATATTCCCTTAAATTGTCTGAATGAGGGGAATTTTCTTCGGTCCGATGCCATTAAGAGTAGCGCATTCTGGTTAGGAGAGGCAGAGAAGTACTACCACCGGAGACCGGCTTTCAAAAGCCCCTTTGGGCGGTGGGTTCCGTTCGATGTACTATCAAGAACAAGATCGATTGTGAAGATCATTCTTTTCAGAGGATAACTTTGTTCCGTCAGTTGCGACTTGCATATGTTAAGCATCACGCTAGCCTGAGTTCTTTGCCCACACATCCTATCCGTCGCGCACCTTGCGCAATAAATTACCCTCCCTTGCTTTCTTTAATTCGCTATCCGTCCCTTTCCGTCTTCTAGCGGCAAGTCAAGCCTTCCCCTCATACTTAGTTCGACTTGCATGTGTTAAGCATCACGCTAGCGTGAGTTCTTTGCCAGGAGCACACTCTAATGAATGGAAGACAAGCATACCTTTATTCCGGCTTGCGAGCATGAAGCAATTTATTGCACTCTAACAAGAGCGTCTGTGCTTCTCATTCTTATACGATAGAAAAGGTTCTCCTTTTTGCTTTTCTCCCTCTATTGCTTGCTTAAAGGGAGCCTCCTGAATAACATATCTTCCTTAATGCTTTATTTCTGCTTCCTATGGCTTGTTGCTTGAGCGGCAGACCCCTTTCAACAACTGAGAATGAAAATCCGTTCAATTGCTTTACACAAGGAAAATAAATGTGTAAGAAAGCGAGGAAGCGCTAGCTACACCATTTATTAGGCTTTCTGCGGGGGCCGGTTCACCGTGAAGATAGACAATTGAATACTCCCACTCCTCTATCCAATACCCGGAACGAGGGCATCCACCTCATCATTTGTCCTACTCTTCTAAGCGCATGGTTAATAGGAAAAAACTAGACTAATGGGCTCAGCACCTCTGATTTCACTAGCTTTGGCTAGTTACACCTCGCTAGGTCTACCTTTTTCTATTTGTGTCCCTCCAGATCGAATTGTGGAACTACCTTAAATTCTATTCTGGTAATACGACTGATTGTTCGCGCGCATCAGATTCCAGGCTTGTAACACTCCCTTTCCTGGGGAGGGCCCGGCATCGGATGGATGCTTTTGATTTAGTCGCATTGAGAGGGGAAAACGACGAAAGGCGGATCTGGGGGAAATACTGTGATCCACGGCGACTACTTAATAATCGTTCAAGACTGCGATCAACCTTTTCATCAGGAGATAGCATTGATCGCACCTTAATTGCTGGAGAGCGGCAATGGCTCGCTTGAGAAGGAAGAGGGCCCGTTAGGGATGGCGTTGACGCACTTTTCTTTCTTTCGCAAAAATCGGAATTGATCGACGCAAGAGCTTTGAATCAGTCGAGGTCATATCTCGGCCGACGCTAAACTTAGGGTCGAGGGAACAACCGATCGAAGCGCTCTCTGAGGTGAGGGCTATTATGCTACGGAACCAAAAGGGTTTTCTCTGACCGTTCATTGTTCTTTTCCTGCTGGCTCTCTCTTGCTCTCATCCCGGCCGATCCCGAGAGATGCTGGCGGAATCCGGCTGGCTCTTGCCTTCTGGTGTCTATCGAATCCGCGTTCTTGTTTCGATCCACTAAAGTGGTCAATTGGTGTGACCTCCCCGCTCGCTTCATGTATGTTAGAATGGCAGTTTTGCTCCCTCGCGAGTTTACTACAGCACTCCGAGGTGAAGGAAGCTCTATTACGCTACGGCTAGTTTCCATCATTCACTTTTCCGCAACATCCGCCCCTCCACATCTGGCTTCTGACAATAGTGCTTTTCCACTACACCATGTGCCGAGTCTTATACCATCATGTATCTATCCTTCTGGGGTCATGTATGTCTTTAGGCCCCAACTCCATCCATTACTATGAGTCCTATTCTCTTGTTCGAACGCTCTCCCTACCTGGCGCAACGAAGCCGTTCCGAAGGCGCACTGAGCCCTATGTTCACCCACCTTTGAATAATCCTATCGATTCACCTTAGCAATGCCCGGTCCAGGGCCTTGAATGTCTTTCTCAATTCAAAGGCAAGGGGAGGTTTTGACCCACCCCTTATATAAGTAATAATTAAAAAATTGATTTCTCAATGAAACTTGATCCCGGGCAGAACTATTCTGAATTAATTGCAGTCTTTAACGATTCTTCATTTCTTCGAGTATTTTCCTGGTGTGGGAAAGTGGCCAGCCCTGTTCCCCATTTGCCAGTTCCAGTTTCCCTCTGGCTGTTTGATCCTGGTTTAGATGCTTGCTCCGGTTCTGAATTCTAGTGCGCCGGCCTTCTACTTAGAGATGATCTTGCTCCAAGTCATGTTGTCTGTTGGCCCCTACCCAAGCAATCTCTTCTTCTCACTTCCAAGTTGTGCGCCCGTGTTAGTCGTTGGCAAAGTTTGTGGTCAAGATGTGACGAATCGAGTTGGTTCGTTCTTTACCGTACCAGGCTGTTATGAACCGAGTATATTATATACGTATTAACCACAACTCCGAAAGCTATTTATTGGTCGAGTGAGTACCTAAAGGTCCTCTTTCACTTCCCACTTTCCGGAAAGTTGTTCACCGCTGATCGGCTGCCAAAGGATTGGGTCTACACAACTGCTTTAAACTTCTTCCCGCCCACCCGGCACTTAACAAATAAAAAAGAACTGAGAGAAATAAAACATTGCGGATTGGAGGGGAAGGAACCTGGGAGGCAACTAGAAACTGGGGTGATTTATAAGGAGTGATAGTGGGGTGCACCTCCTCTCATTTGTGAATGATGGAAGAACGGGTGGGATGAAAAAGCTCTCTGAATAACGCCCATCTGGAGCACATATGTAACACTGCATTTATCGAATGATTTTGGGACATTGTAGAATATGATTGGTAGGGAGCCCTACGATTGCAACAAGGTTCACAATAAATAGCGAACGGCCCAGCCCAGTAGCTAATTCCCTTCCTTTTCTGTAACAAAGGAGCCCTTTCTTGAAAAGAGATTAATCCCTTTTTCTAAAGAGGAGATCCTCATTAGAAATGAAATTAATCTCCTATTCCTTTTCCCAATTAGTATGAGAGAGAAAGATAGCATGCATTATTAATGAGATTATTCCATTCCTGATTCTTTTCATTAAATACAGGATAGGACACTAAAGCTGAGCGTAAGCGAAGAAGCTAGTCCCCTCCCTGAGCGTAAGCGAAGAAGCTGTTGTATCCATTCTTTTAAAAAGAAAGAGGCACTTAGCTGAGCAGAAGCGAAGCTATGCATTCTATATGTAATATCTGCCCTTATTATTGGAAAGGAAAGATGCACTTCTAAAGCTGAGCGTAAGTGAAAGCTTGTGATATTGCATAGATACGAAACCATTTTCTTTTCCATAGTTGATATGACCTACCTTGTTCGGGGCACAAACAATTGGAACAGCTTTCTTTCAACCAAATCTGGAACATTCGCTAGTTTCGTCCAATCAATTCTCATATTTAGGGGGGGTCCAAGTGGGAATAAAAGAACTCATCAGGAGACCTAAAGTGGAATTTATATTTACTGAACTAGGGCATTTCAGAATGTTGACCTAGTAGCATGTCATTGATTGAGGCTCAACCAATATGTAAGTGAACAAGAATAACTCTCTACATCTTTTCTACATCTATAGATCAAATTATTTCTGTGGCTAGGTTAAATCCATTTCAGGAAGTTTCTCTATGACAGAATGCCATATCTAAGTCCGCTAACTCCTTGTAAGGAACCCATGTTGCTGTTGTAAGGAACCCTTATTCTTCCCGTCTTGAGAGTTCTCCCCGGTTTAAAAAACCCTATAGAACAAAATAGGGGAGTGGTTAGCTCATAAATATAATACTCGCATATCTACGCTGAACTTGGATTTTACTGAGTTGACATGATTCTTTCACTTCTTATAATTCCCATGTTTGGTATCAGAAACACTCTTTGTTATAAGGTCGGATAGGTCACATCGGGGATATCCAACTGGATTTTATGATATAGTAACCATACCCTTTGATGAGGTTTCCTTCGGTCTCAATGAATATGAATAGTTATTCTCATCATAAATAGCATAATTAGTTGGTTCATATACGATCATATATGAGCAGGGCAGAGATACGTTGTAACCTGGACTACTCTCAATATAGTCCACCTTGTTGTTCCGAATTGAAAACAAACAACATGTGTATAGCAGCATGTATGAGCACTGTTCCTAGTATGAGAGCATGGATATAGACACTATGGGAGTTCCGTTCTCGGAGTCATAAAATAGTTTATAGGGTCGGATACATCGTATCATCCGGATATATAAACTGGATTTCTTGATAATGGAACCATACCATTTGAGGAGGTTTCCATCGTGGCAGCAGAATTATTCCTAGTTCAATACATAATATGTTATGTTGTAAAAAGCATATCTAAGTGTTCTGCAGTTCAATCCATATCTAATAAAGAAATAACAATTGTTTGTTTCAACTTGCTAGATTATTATTATGAAGATTATGTATGGAGCTAAGATTTCTTAGGGACCCATTATAGAGACGTTCTACTTGCTCATTCATATGTAACCGTACTTGGAACCAACTCAACTCATATCAACTCATATATAGTAGTAGGCGTGGTGAGAAAGCGAACCCAAGCCAGTTCCCATCAAAACTATGGGGTAAAATGTGATGTTGTTACATGCATATCTAAGTGTTTAAATCTATGTTCAATACAACATATATGGTTCTGTTGTACAATCCATAGAAACAACACTATATAGTAAGTAAATCTCTCGTCGGGTTGTAGCGAAAAGCATACACAACCCAATACATAAACATACCTGACTTGTTGTTATGAGCTTATTCAGTTCTAATAATAGAGAATTAAATTCAATGAGACTCGCATATATACGCGAACTTGTAATTAGATTAATATGAACTAATTGGAACTAGTTTCCGTACCGGCCAGGGTCAGCCTAGCTAGCCAAGCTCATCTAGCGTCAGCCTAGTATTTCATATATGATGCATGCATAGAGAAGTTTGACTTTACCTTAGATGTGTTTCACCAGCCTTTAAGAGAATATTTGATTTTCACCTTCACTGCGCATAGTCAATTCGTAAAGCCATGGGTTTCTTTTTTGTTTGGTCGAGCCTCAATCAACACTGACATCTCCCATCCATCAAAATGAGGAGCGGAGCGGGGCCAAATGAGAATGTTTTTGAAATCTGTCCTTCCCCGATCTAGAGATAGGAAGGCAATAGAGAGATAGAGTCAGCCAAGCAATAGTAAGGCAAGCAAAATAGTATGCCAAGCAATATAAATAGGTAGAAATAATCTTTCCTGAACTGCGCATAAAAGCGTGTTATTACATATAGAAATAATGACTTTCTATTGGCTACTGGCCCTTCCCAACAACTACACTGGCCCTTACTGGCTCATTACTGGCCCATCCTACGGTCTCACGGTCTCAACCTTCCACAGCAGCAATAGTCAGTATTTCTCAATGGTCTTCGGTCAGCCTAGACCCACTGACCAGTCTGTCTCCCTGAAAGTATCTGTCTCCCTAAAGGAAGGTCTTCGGTCAGCTAAGGTTTGTAGAAGGTAATTACCAGCCTTCTTCTCTTATAAGCCAGCCTTATAGCGTTTATTGGGTCGGCTGAAGATAGCGTTCATTGGCCTGCCTCCCTCTCGCTGCCGGAACTGGATAGTGAATGAACCGAGACAGCCAGCCAGAGATGCAGCCAACCAACCGTCAAGTTATTTAGTCAGTCCCGAGCCCCACTCCCCCTCTTTCCATTTTCCATCTATCAACCAACATCCATCCATATGTCAGGCTAAGCCTGGGCTTCCCGCTGGCTAACTTAGCATTAGCATGGCGTTCTTCCTTATGCTTCACCTCATCGCCACTCTCTTTCATTTAAGAAGTGTTCTTTCCATCAATCTTGAGTTAGAATGCATGCATGCCGAGACCCAAGCCAGGTGCCATCCCATATAGATAGAGCTTGGTGTTCGAGCATTCAATGAATGACAGTCAAATCCCTGCCATCCATATATGCTCTGGTCCATATACCGAAAAAACCCGGTCTTCCTTCCCACTCTCATGGCCCGGATCACTCATAGTTAGTTCACAAGCCTACGAGTCTTTCTCCTTTTATATATCGAAATATTAGAGATTGAGAGATTGAGAGAGTGATTGATACTTAGAATGATACTGAGCTAGCGGAACCTCGTCTCGTGCTGCTTCTATTACTAGATAGTAGGCTGGTCCTCTATCGCTAGCTGGTTGTTAGGCTGACTGTACGATAAGAGTTCACGGCTGGAAGCTGTGCAAGGAAACCTGTACGAGGAATACGTAAACCATTAGATCGTTAAACAGGGTCTCGTGCAAAGCTGAACCAAGAGATCGTGAACCAAACAATGGTGGATTGCGGAGCTGAACCTCGTGAAACAGACCCAAGCAAATAGTTCAGGCAGGTTGATGCTGTTACCGATTAAGTCAAGATAAGATCAGGTGAAGGTGAAGCTTTTCCAACCAATGGAAAAGGAACAATAAACAGGGAAGCTAGAGCTAGTGATTTATACTGAGAATGAAGAAACTGAACCTCGTCTCGTCTACCAACTTAGCGTAATAAAATATACTAAGAGGGACCAGCACACCAAAGCAAGCAATAACGGTACCAAAACCTATAATCCCCAGATCTGGAGGAGCCCCCTCTCCTGCTGCTGATTCGGATGCAGCTGTTTCAATTGCTGGGACTGGCACTTAAACTGGCTCAGATGCTTATCTTTTTGGAACACGTGCAAATGACACTCACTCATTAGTAGAAACATCATAGAATGACGAAATACCACTTGTATGTAGGAACACAAGCAAAGATCGGAACAGCACATCTAGGAGCGGGACATCACCTTTGCCTCTCTCCCATTGTTCCTTCCTTTTTTCCCTTTGTGCCCCTTCCCTTGCAACACTGGACCCCCCTTTGACGATGTTACGGTTCACTACCTTACAGAACCGGGTCAACTTGATCGATCAAATGCACATGCTTCTGGTTTAATTGCTTCAAAAACAGGTGCTGCCTTCACACGGTCAACAGGGTCAACTAGGTGCTCAGCAACTGCCTTTGCCTTAGCCTTCGATTATGGAGATTGATCCCGATAAAATGACTATGGATCCCGAGCTAAAAGGGGTGTTGCCCGTGTCTATGTGTCCTTTGGCTTCGATGGGTTAACTTCGACTATATCTCCCACATAAAGAATCAAGGCATAGGCAGAGGCTTCGACAGCAGCTAGAGAGATGGCAGTAGAAGTGAAAGCAAAGGCAACAGGAGCAGAGCTACCGGTAGCAGATCCCGTATCGGAGTTCCTAGTAACAGAGTAAGTAGACGGGGTTGGTGATCCAGTAGCTAGGGTGGATTAAGAACCCATTAAAGAAGCAGTTGATCTTGTTGTTTATTCAGTAGTTCCATTTCCAGATCGATATCCAGTCCTAGGAGCAGTTGATCCAATTGATTCACCAGCATAAATGGCAGATCGAGAGCCAATTGTGGTTGCAAAGTAAACAAAGCCAGTTGATACATAGTCATCAGCAGAGCCAATTGCTTAGCTACCAGTAGCATCACCAGCATATCGAAATTGAGAATAACAAGGGCTGAGTCAAAAGCAGTAGGAGAGGATACAGCACCCGTAGTTTAAGAACCACTACCTCGCCCAGATACATACCTAGTTTACCCTACAGAGGCATATGCAGATTGAATTGCAAATCCTTATATAGTTTCCCAAAAAGCAGCGGATCCATATGCAAGAGTATATTCAGTAGTTTAAGAATCAGATCCTCTAGCTTCATATCCAGCTCCTTAGCCACTATCTCGCTAGTTAGCATCTCTCCTTGTTCCTATTAAAGTTCCGTAGCCGGTTAGAAAGCCAGAATAAGGAGTTTTAGCAATGAAGGCAGCAGCAGGAAAGGCAGGAACAACGGGTGATTGGACGGATGGATCCAGCGATTGGAGATCTACTAGTTGACACCCAGTTCCATATCCAATAGATCCCATTTAAGTTCTAAGCCCAGTTAGATATCCAGAACCACCATCACTGGAAGATATGAAATTGGTAATGGAACTTCTTGTTATGCTACGGGTGGATATGATGCTTGGACAGAATCTCCCATGATGAATTGCCCCGGAATTGGACGAGGTAGAGGTGGTGAATTTGGAACTGTCTCTGCATATGTACGTGTGAATAGCGGCCTCAATCCTTTATGCCCATGGAAGTCGTGCGTCTTACATGGGACTGTAACTTGGCACTCTCCAACGGAAGGAACTAGAATTGGTTATAAAAATAAATGGGTAAACATCAACCCCTGCTCTTGCGGCCTTTATAGGATATTACGTATATAGAGGAGCAATCGCTTATGCCGAGTAAATTGAATCTTCCTTTCTTGCTACAACATAAGCGTTTGCCTTTGCATCTTTCGGGATTCACGGGCTTTCGAATAGGCAAGCTTTAGGATCAAATGCAATGGCTGGAACTGCTACTCGATTAGCTGCTGCTTCCACCCGGCCATAAACGGGCTTATCCGTATCTGGATTTGCGCCTGGAACAGGATTCGGATCTGTGACTTGAGACTCTATAACTGGTCATGGATTTGTAATCGAACGAAGCTCAGAATCTCTCTAACTGCATCGTATATAGAGATATCTGCATATTTCAGTTACGATTACAGATCTCCACTTATTATTGCAGGTTTATTTAATCTAGTTGCTGAGTTGCTTAGAGATTGATTCCTTAGGTCAAGGTTTGGCCTAGGGACAGTGAAATAGGTATCAAAGTGAGGAGGTAGGCCTAGGTGAAATTAAATAGGTTTTATATAGGTTTTCAATAGGAAGTGGGGGCTAGGTCAAGGTTACAAAATGTGAGATAGTTCTAGATGCAAAAAGGGTAGGCCACCAGCGATAGGTCAGTAGGCAACCAAATGAAAATATGATGAGGCAATGATGTATTCCTTGATGCTAATTGTTCCTTATGACTCAGCTGATTCACAGAGAAAGAATAGATGCGCTAAATAAAGATAATTGAATCTTATTTAGGGTGATGGGTGGGGTAGAGGACGTATCCTTTGCTCTCTGACCCCTGGTTGCTGTTCCTTGTGTTTTCCATATAAGTTGAAGTTTCTTAAATGTGTCCATGTATTTCTTGATGTCTGAGGTGATGTCTGAGCCATGTATTGGTATTTCGCTCTTGAAACCATTGAGAATGTGATGGGTATTGATCTTCTAATAAAGAGTATTGATCTCCTTGTTTTTATCCCAGCTCTTTAAAGTGTATGGGGAGGTCAAAATGATGTGGTATTGTTGACCGGCCCAACAGTAGATACAAAGAAAGTAAAGGTGTGGTTCTATCGAGTTCACCTTTGATCAGTGAAAGATCCAGTTGCTGGAGTGTAAGTGTGGATTACAGAATCTTCTAATATACCTTGTTGTCAAAGTGTGAGTATAGGACTTAGGAGCATTTGTGTCTCTTCCAGGTATGTTGGGTTGAATTCTGTCGGTGTTGAAAGGTTAAAGATGGGGTTTGGTGACGGGTTGAAGAATGGATTCCTACGTGTCTAAATGAGAAATAGAGAACTAGGTGGGTGTTGATCGTTCTAAGATCGAAATATGGCTATCATGCATGGAGGAATGGTATATGGAGGGTGCACTATGAAACTGTATGTATTGGTTCCTGTGTATCAAAGAGGTGTTTGTTCCTGTTGATTGGCTAATTGCTAACTTAACTGTGGGTGTAATTCTTATAGAGGACTAGGTGGCTAACTAAGAGAGTTCTATTTTCCTTATTATTCGGCAAGATACTAATATCTTATTTATCAAGTTATGTTGACCATAGTATAAATCCTGTCCTTGCTGAATGGTGTGTCGGGATGTATCTAGGAGTTTGTGGCATTGTGTTTATAAAAAGCTTAGTATAAGGCCTGTGAAAATGAAGTATAAGGTGTTAATAGTTAGCTCATGTTTTCGTAAATTATTAGGCTTGGTTCAAAGTGGCTAGAGAATGACGAGACTGTTTCACTCAGGGTGCAATGGATTCGACCGGTGTTTTTGTTCGGGTAAGCAGTTGGTTGGCTTTGGTTAGAGGAAGCAGACTCATAAATAAAAGAAAATCACTCGTATGGCCCTCCCTGAATATCCCTCTTTGAATGGGCCCTCCCTGAATGGCTCTATATGGCACCTCCCCCCTGCCCCTGCCCCTGTGAGTAGGCTCCTGTGAGTAGCTAGCTGTAGACCCTTCCTTGTGTTCTGTATCAATCGGTAACCAACGTTAAAGCATTCATTTATCCGTCCGTTGGATCGCCCCTCTCTGCAGATGTGTGCAATCAATCAATCTATCTATCTATCCATAGCAAGCGAAAGCAAGCTCCGGCTCTTTCTTATCCCAGCCAGCCGTACAAGCAATATTGGCAACAAGCAATATCGCAATCTAGAATCCCACCTATAATCCCACCTATCACTGTCTTTATGTTGGCGGCAAGCAAGCCTGTGTCTTCGACCCTTGATTCATTCATTCACTGTGTACTCCTTCCTTCCACCCGTTGTATCTACCTTTTTCGTACTGTGCGTGCTGGGTGGATGTGACATGTTGTGATGGTAATTGGGTATGCGATGAAGTTGACTCCGGTATGTGGGAACATGGGAACTCACATATAAGCCGTTCACTCGCTGCACAAAGGAAGCCATTCACCACAAAAGCGATTCATCACTGAAGAGTCATTGTTAAGCCACCCACAAAAAGCACAAGCTATGATTGCATTATATATGTGCATATCCACACAATAAGTTAAGCACCACCCACCTCACTAACACCACTCACTCGTTCACATCGGCAACACCACTTCTGCTTAAGCTCTGGTTCGCTCAGCGTAAACACATCATTTCATTATCGTTGGTTCGTGGACTCGGTGCACCAACCCACCCACCTCAATCACACTCCTTTACTTCGGTCCCCTTTGTCCGCTCCGATACGGCCAGCCGGCATCAGTGTAATCATCCAATAAGTATCGGTGACCTCCCACGACTTGGCTTCTTCCATCACCACCACCCCATTAGATGTAGGAACAAAGCAAGCAGTAGCTATTGACCCGGAACCAGCACCATCTATTTCAGATCTATACCCAGTTAATGTGCCAGCTTCGATACCAGTGCCAGTGAAAGATTTAGTTTGAGATTTTGTAAGTGCCCTCTAGTGTGTGCCCCTCTATGGTGTACCTATGTGAGTCAAGCCACCGTATATCCTATCTATAAACCATTGGAGGGCGATATACAACGCATCCGGATCCAGATTCCAATCCATATGCAAGGACAGAGGAAGCATCCATAGCGCACCCCATCTAGGGCACTACCACACTCGGATTTACGGACAAAATCATATATAATTCCATAGGGGCAAAGCGAACGGAGCAAAGAAGGCTCATTCAACCTCTTTCTTGCACACCAAATTGATTCTTTTTACTCCATTTGATGAAAGGTAGCAGCATCTCGGCCAATTTAAGGGTTCACGGCATCCCTTTGAGTTACAGTCCCAAATAAAGAGCGAGTAACAGTTCCGATTCCATTTGAGCGAGCATTCCATTTCTACATCGGGTGGGATATGGAAAAATCCAACCTTAAAGTTTGAAAGCAGATAAGGTTTTCAAAAGCTTCTTCAAGTTCCTCTTTATTTGGCGATCTCCTTTCATATCATACTTCCCTTTAGGTACTGACTCACTCGCTTACCGATCAAGTAGGGAGAGGGCACGTAATATGACTGACTCAACCGAACAAGATACCATATCAGAGATGCTGTATCAGAGATGTCGAGAGATGCCGTTCAATGCCAGATCACGAGAGCGCCGTAGCTACTGAGTCAATACGGAATGAGATACCCGCATCATGTTCTAAGATAAGTGACTCCTCTTCGAAGTTTCTCCTGCTCGTTCATTAAGCGCTTTGCTCTCCCTGATCGAGGCGGTCTGCTTCCTATAGTGTGAATGGGATAAGCCGGTTTCTTGCTCCCCATGTTCCATTGGCCCCGGGTAGCTCGCGCTCAAGGGCCGCGGATAGGTGGGCCCTGATGAATGAGGCTTTCCATGTCGAATCCATCTCTTCTATGTAAAAAAACTTTTTAAACAGTGATTGCATTCTATAGTCCATGTTCCTGCAGCTTTTATGATCCCTTCAAATTAAAAGTCCCTCTTCAGGTGCACTCACTCCACTATGGCGGGGCCCCAGCTAACGCGTGAAACACTCCGGGATACGCAGAACTAGTGGGATAAAGCCGAGCAAGATAGGAAAAAACTACTCTCGATTCTTGGGATTGCGAAATAAACTTGGCAACCTTATAGATAGAGGCTGGAAAGGAGAGAAGCGCTCAGATCTGGAGTAGAAGGATTCGAACCGAAGCATGCATGATGGTACGGGTCTGGGGTCTTGCCAGCCGCACTTTTATGATTTCTGAATAATACTTTTTTAATGAGAAAAACCCTTGATTAAGCACTTTATTGATTGATTCGCCCCAAAGAACCTTTGTTCGTGATTCGTAGGCCCTATCCTAGATAACGTGTTGTACCATCTTCTCTATCACTACTATAGAGCAGGGAAGGGGGAATCTATCGCCGCTACTATCATGCATGCATGATCAGGCGGCTACCCGAACTAATTATATACTCCCGCCCCAAAGCCGAAAATAGACCTCGCAAAGCCCTGAGTCAGTATTATTATATAGAGGAAGTGGGTTATCCAATCCACTTGTCAATTTCCTTTAAGACAAATACATACCAATTTGACCATCTCATTTAAGACAAATACATACCAATCTCACCATGCAAATTGACTCTCCAAATCACATAGAATTGTCATCATTTAATCATCTCATTGTCATCATGTCATCCTAGGGTGTTGCGTATAATAAGATCACATGGTACTTTCGTCCTACCGAAAGGCCTTGTGATCGATACAAAAAGCGACTTCGAAGCGAACCCTCAGGCAGGACCGAGACGACGGGAAGCGAAGCGATAGCGAGTTTGAGGGGATTGGATGTAAGCGGGAGAAAGATAGATGTTTTTCATTGGACTTGGATCACTAGAGAAGGATCATTTATGGCTTGGACTTGCTATCTACTTATGGCTTGTTTATTACTTTACTCAATTTACGATCACCGACTAGCCACCATATTTTGTTATTACTAGCCCACACGATGAGGGCCGAACCTCATCAATGCCAATTAGACACTCTATCTCTTACCTTGCTTGCATCCCCGGAAACGAAGCGGAGCGAAGCAGGACCTAGGCTCGGGGAGCCATAGGAAAGAGAGAATAAACCAGAGCTAACCCTACCATGTAGAGAGGTGGCAGCGATATGTAGATGAGATTAAGTCTTTCTATTTAGTATTTAGTGTAGTAACTCTATTTCCCTTAGCAAATCTCATTGTTGTTAGGGGCGCGCGCCACCTTACCTTTTATTCGTTCAGGTAAGTGATTGATTAGCGAAATAAATATAATTCAAATGACTCAACAACACTTTTGTGATCCTCAGGAGCTAGATGGAATATTTAGACATGCATAGGTATCGCGCTATTACAAGGATCACCCCTGTATCCAACATACAACTTAACACACTATGTAGGCAAGGAATGAAAAGCAATAAAAACAATACAATACAATATAGTATACCTTTATTATATTCAATCTAGAAGGAGTACTCATCCAGCTATTACTTTCTATGCTACCCTCATTAAGCTATTACTTTCTATGCTACTGCTACTAGATCATCCACTTTTGCTATTAGGGATTACCCGGATAATACGTTAGTACCAGGTAGAATCACGCGATCAAACAGCTATCTTTAAAAACAGATCTTGACTCTGTCCTTGTAGCTTCTAATAAAGAGAATGAAAAAGGTCAAGATTGTGGGGGTGGTAGGGTAATAGGACGTGACCATTCCTCTCCTCCTCTCCGAGCCCTGGTTTCTTATCTAAAACCCTAACAAAATTTGTATTGTCTACCCTCCTTTGATCTAGGGTTGAGCATATAGGATTGACTTTATCATTCATGACCAAAGGAATGGGTTACATTACATAGTGATTCCAGTGATCAAGTGACAAGGATGCTCGTTCTCGCTATGATCAGTCATGGGGCGGGCTTAATATTAGGGTAGGTATTTTACCACGTTACTATCGAAGGCCGCTCCGACCCCTCCTCTCCGGTACGTTAAGTGTCCCGTACAGATGCAAGCAGGCCATAAAAGCATAATCTAGCTAGTTTGTTTACAGTTGTTCTTCGCAGCTCGGAGTGTTCGGTTTCCCATACCAGTAGTTAGTCCCTGGGGAACCAGCTAACAGTGCGAGGTGGGTCGGAATACACGGCTCTTGGGAATCTAGGATATTACAGTTGTCTCTCTTTGGAAGTGTGGCATGCCCCCGAACTCCCTTCCTACGAACGGAGCCAAAAATATCGTATCGCGCAACGAGATCTCGTGCTGGACACCTAATATGGTGTAACCATTTGTCTATAGGACCTAGGAGAGAGCGAAATCACCACGAGATTGGACGATTAGTTAAAACCCTACAAGTCTAATTCCAACTCAGATGGTCCTCATGGCATACCCTTTCCGGTTCAGATCAGACAAGAAATGACCGGGATCCATTGAGCTCAAGAAACCATCCACTTGTGATCGGAACGGTGACAAATTTAGTCGTGTCAGAGACGAAGAGACTTGGAAAGGGAGCCGATTGGAGTGACTCGATACGGACTTGCAGTTGTAAAAGCTACTAACCCTTGGTGGAATGGAATTACCCATGGAAGGAATCAGAGAGTCCTTTGATCGATCTATTTCTTTGGCTTAGTTGATCCATTTATGTCTTTTGCTTATCTATTGAATCTTCTGCTAATTGAGTCTTATCCTTTCCTATCATTTATAGGTACTTTTCCATATTATTGATTCATTAATTGATTCATAGAGAGATTGATTTACTTAGATTTATTGAGATTTCGGTTCGCTTATCTTCATTACTAGTTACATTGAATATCTATTTGTTTTTGGAGCACAGCAGCAAGCAATTAAGGCTTTTTTCCAAGCCACTCTCTGCAAACCTTATGGCCTAACTTCCCAACCCAGGAGCCATTTTTAGTCTCAAAGTGCTAGCTAAACCAACTTAAGCTGCTGCAGAATTTCAATTGGCAAGAACCTTTTTATCTCCACCACATCAGCTTTTTCTTTATTATCTATAGAAATAGGGTAATTAGCCCAAGCGAACACCTTATTGGCAGCGGATAAGACCTCACATATGGCCTTGGACTAAACAGGTGCCTTCTACTTTAAGCCTCATTCTTGCTGCTACTCTTGCTACATAGCTCACTGCTTCTACCTTATAGACTACTACTGGTTGGGCTACCATACTATTGATTGTTTACCTTATTATTATATTGAGTGATATGGACTAAATAATCATATTTTGGATGAATGATTTGCGTGAATTTAGTGATTTTCGATGATGAAGTTTTTCCGCGGGTAAGAGCCTGAGCGTAAGCGGGTTAGAGATTGTGAGAGGGAAACAGTTTACTCTGATCACCTATTCAGGAGTGTTTCAGGTCCTTGTGTGAGGAGTGAAACTGCTTATTCCACGTACCCTATGCCTAGCAAAGGTCATTATGCTTCTATCCGTGAGTGGATATCCTCTGGTGGTAAAAAAGAAACTCGGATGTATTGGTTTCGCTCAAATCTCCACTTCTACCTTGAGCTTCGTGAGTCAATCGAATGAGAGCCTTCGGTGCTCCTTCCATTAGGTACATAGGTGGTTACGCCTTTATATAATTTGACTCTAAGTATTGCCTTACTTCGAGAGGGACAATTTGGAGGGGGTGCGTCAGCTAGGGGACGTTTATATCCTGCTACTTATTTTTGGGTTAGTATACATTCATAAAGATCAAGCTATGGTTTACTCTGAGAGTCTGATGTAGTACCCATTGTTATTCCCTGTAGCTATTCAAATATGGTATGTGTGTTCTGTACACCAGATGTCGTCGATGTGCTAGGAGGCGCCGTTCTGGGAACGCTATCTAGAATGGCGCTGCTGCAAGATGGAGATGTCTGGGGCTTACTTTTTCAGAGGCAAGTGGGAACCTCATGCCGAGAGAACAACCCTTATTTGGTGCTATGAAGATAGAACAGTTCTAGAGCAGCTATCGAGGCACGGAGTGATGTGGGGGAGATCCCAAAGTACTGCTAAGGTGACGAGGCGGTTCAAGAGCAGCTCTAGAGGGAGGAGCCTTTTAGGCGAGCGAAAGGAAAGGCGGAGGAACAATTACGAATTCATTTATTTCCCTATATAACAATGTTAGTTCTTGAATCCAGATGAATCATATGCCTTCGAACCCCCCAAACACATTCTTTTCTTTATCAAATACGCGTTTAGCAAAGCTTTTTTGGATCAACCGGAACAGATTGAAGCTTGACAGTGGAGCAGAATAGAAGCACGCTCAATTTGCCTTTCTTTTAAGAGAATAGGTTTTTACTTCACCCGCCTAAGCCTCCAACTTGGTGCTGCCAGCCCCCCACTTCATGTCAGCCAGCAGCCGAGTATTGGAGTGCCATAGAATCATATATAATGTGCCTCTCATAACCCGAAAACCATAGCCAATTACTCCCCTCTGCACATCGCATCCTTTCGTTTTCCCTTCCCACACTCCCTCGATAGCTGGATCTATAGGCGGGTAATCATCCATTGATTGGAGGTTCAAGCCCGGAGAAAACCGTAATGGGTAACCCGAAAGGCCGGCCCACTATACAAGCGGTAGCGAGGAGAACCCTATAGCCCCTCAGTAAGATATGGATAGTATTTCTTTATAAGCGCTTGCTTGCTATCATAGTTATCGCTGCTATAGATCGAGATCCCTTCCCTAAAAAGAGATCTCCACCCTACCAATCGATGCTATCTTCCGGCGGTAGTAACATAGGCAGTAACATAGATATCTTTCATATACATATTTCTTCCTTAAGGATAGGGATCTCTTTCCCATATATATATTTATGCCTCATTACCCTCAGCACCTATTCAATATCTGTTTCAATATATGTTCTTTATCGTCGGAACTGACTTCTTGGATTGATTACAGCCAGACTACATATTTAGATTAGACGGGCTTAGAATAGGGACTTAGAGCATTTGTGTATTACCTTTGTTTTCTCAGCCTACTTTATGAATGCCAGTTGGACGGCTGGCTACCCATAGTTGGATCGATCGTACGTGGAAACTGCCCTCTTATCATGACTCCTTCCTTACTTAGAATATCTTACACGCTTGGGTGGGTCACCCTTTGGACAGAGAATTACTGTGCAGTCTTAATTCCTAAATAGTATTCTGGGCAACGCTGGGCTCGACGGTACAATCATAATAGTGGTACCCCTGCCCGCCCGCATAGCAAGTGTTCTGGAAGCGGGTGAATGCTGGCTGTCTGAAGCCTGTACACCCACCGGATGCTCTAAGTTGAGGTTAAGCTCACAGGGAAAGAAGCTCGACCAATCCCTGCTGCACTCTTAAGACTCTAACATGCTAAAATATTACGTATGTAATAACTACTTTTAAACACTCGACCTATTTATGCAGCCTTTTCTATTATTACAACGCCCCTACTATTATAATAAGGGCTATCCATCTATGGGCATCTTGAGGTAGATCTGATCATGATGTTTGCCCGCTTAAAACAGAATATAGGGGGGAAAGAGTAGGGGTGATCCGCGCTTCTAGAAAGGTTATACTCTTTTTCCCCGGAAATACCTATATGCTTTGTCGCCCCGGCCCCCTTAAATGAGAATCGAATAGAGTGGGGGCGACTCAATAGATACGAGATGCGACACCATATATTAATGAAGTTGCGCCTCCTAAATATAAAGGCCGGCGGATATGCTACCAGATACAAAATGCACCGCGCTAGTGGACCCACGTTAGGGAGTTGGTGGAATCTGACTTAAATAAGAATAGTAGGGGAGGACTCGACTTATAAATAGGAAAGGCTCGACCTAAAGAACCAGGCTTACTAATATCTAACTGGAGGGGATCAATCGTCTTAAGTGATCCTTCCACCCGGGCAAAGATGTGAGTAATTATGCTCCTAGAGGCGATGGATATAGGGATTGCGATGAATAGGCGTAACGGAGATGTGATGCGCCGTGTACAGCTCCTCCTACTGTTGTCGACTACGCTAATCGCTATTCCGCCTCCCCCCTACCAACGATAATAGCAGTTTTTGTGTAGTAAATAGATATGGTTCCCGATAGAGATATATGGATGCAATAAATATTCCAATTCCATGTATTCGGTTAAGTGAGCTCTGCTAGCTACGTTCCACCCATTCAAGGAAGTACCGATTCGAGCGCTGCTTCCATTCCACATTCCAAGGGTTCTTATTACTGCAACTCCCAGCTAATTTATTTTTATCCTATGTATTCGGGCCCCCTACTATTACTTAAGGATACGGCGGGGGGGTTAGGAACTATACTAATGGGATGAAACTGCCCCTTTTTTATAATAATCGGGGGAGAGGGAAGCTTACTGGGAGGATATAGCTGCTACTGAGAGAGATGCTTGAGTAAGGATCGATGGAAATGGTTGATAACGATCCGAATCTGTGTGGCTTACGAGCTCGCTCTAAATTGATAGATAACCCCGTTTCACTCCCTCCGGAATTTCCAACGAGTCCTGCTCACATTAGGGTAGTATAGAGGGGCCAGATCATATTATTATACTCCGGCTGATGCTCCAACTCCATTTCCAGCTGTCTCACCGGTTCTTTTGTTCAACAATGATTTTCTAGCTGTGATTTTTCCCATTCCCATTCTGCTTTTCTGGATCATCGGCAGGGCAGGCCTCTTCCTTTCCTTATTATCCGGATCGGACGGCTACCTTGACTTCTCTTCGGGATCGTTGTTCGGCCTGCTGTTGACCCTCTCTTCTTTGGAATCGGTTCCCCTTTCGCTGCAGGTCTCAACTCCTTACCTTGACTTTGATTTATCGCTTCCAGGTTTGGATTTCGCTGCCGCTGCTGGTTCTCGATCTCCATTCTATTCTCCAGAGCCTTAGATCCTGCCTTTGAAGCTGAGCCTCTTTCGGTAGGGTTCAGAGCCCTATCTGGAGTGATCCTCGCCAACGCTTATCCTTGTCTGCCATCTGCCCTTTTTGACCACCTTTCCGGGGTTCATGCCACGTGTATCTTGGGGAAAGGCAAATAAGGGGACAGATCACAGGTAGACAGAGTGCCGTCTATAAGGAGTTTTTAGTTCAGGGGAGAAGAGAATTGGAGACCCCTGCCCGATTCATCTTTCTTCAGAAGAAACGGGCTTATCACCCTGGGTATACATACTGTGTTGGTCTGGGTTGACGTGCACTACTTACTATGGATTTATGTACCGCTTGTGAGGAGTTATGGGGAGAGATAGAAACTCGTCTGTATTCATAAGAGCCCCATCCCTAGCCTATCCCGGTCTTCGCGTACCGATGGTTGTAGGTTTAACGCGGTGGTGCCTTATAAGTTTTACGTCCCTTGTTGGTTTTGGGTGACGTGCCTGGATAGAAAATGAAAAGAGACATGGTTGGGATGAACTATAAAGAAAGAAGATGGAGTGGTCTGGTGCTAATTGGAGGATTGATATGTTCTATCAGACGTATTATTTAGACGATTTGAGAGAGTCTCCGGTGAGTTTCGCTTCCTCGCCTCCTCCTTTCGCTGTGTTGGCAACTTCATTTTAGAATAAGTCCTCCAATGGGTAACTCATTGCGCTTGCAGGTTGGTTCTTAGATACGATTTTGAAGTCGCATACGCGCCCAACTCGTCCATGGAAGTTCGTCTCGCTTCTCCCTGAGAGAGGAACGAAGGCACCCAGTCCCTCAGATCGAGCAACCTGGAAAAGTTGAAAGAAGGAGAGGCCGAGGGCAGAAATGCATAATGACAGAAATGCATAATTACATATATAATTTAGGTTGGAGGACCCTCATTCCTTCTATTTTGAAGGACATTTCACCCTTCTTAAGATTGATGATCGCTTCATTATCGCTAGCCCACTCGAACCCCAAGAGGGTAAGGTCAGTTTCCTTCTCATCTACAATCTTGAGAACCTTGAAATCAGCAACTGTCTGTACATCTCCAAGGTTTACTTCAACATTATCCAAGCAGCCTATGGGGTATATTCTGTATTTATTTGCAAGTGGCAACTGGACGGGAGAGAAAACCAAGTGTTGTCTTCCCATCATCTCCCATGACTTTTTGGGAAGGATGCTCATGTCAGACCCTAGTTCTAGCTTGACATTATGGATCTCATATCCATGGAACTATGCATCCATCTTGAATTCTCTCCCTGTCCTAGATTTATTCTACCTGACCCTCCTAACATGCTTCTTAGGTAGAGGGGCATTGATGAGCTCTTCTTCCCCCTCTTCGATACAATGATTAATTATAGACTGCAATTTCTCTATAAAGCTTCCACTATTCAAGATTTTAGCTCAAGATCAGAACAAATCCTTGACTACTTCAGAGGGGTTTGGTTCCCCAATTTGTCCAGGTTGCAGCCTTTATATTCTCTTGCCTGACCAAGAGTGATCAGTAGGATTTGGGGCCCTAGTGTCGCTAGTTGCACCATCTCCCATCCCCACAATAGTTTGTTGTAGTGCTTCCAAGGCTTATGAAAAAAAACCTTCTACTTTACTGCATCAAAACTAAGACATAAAGGCATTACTTTTCTGATCCATAACTATTTCGTGTTGCTACCATCACTACCCGTGTGAGCCCCTCCTCAGGTCTCTGGCTTCGTCGATGCCCCTTGGTTTTGCATTCACCAGATTCCTGTTATGCTATCACGCCCATGCCTCACACTTGGCTAACAAGTCTGGACAATCTTCAGTAGCATGACCGATGTTCCTATAGTGGCCTCATTTCACTATTTGTGGATGTGGGCAATCTTTGGAGATATGACCTATGTCATTACAATTGTAACATATTATGGGAACTGACCGTCTGCCAACCTGTCCTCCTTGATAACTTCCTCCATACCCTCCCTGGTAGCTGCCCCATATCCTCCTTGGTCGCTTCCTTCTACAACAACATTATTGGTCTCTTCTATCTTGAACTTGAAGGAACTTCTTTCAAAGCGCTCCACAAGGGTCTACAAGGCATGAAAATTTTTTGTGCTATGGATATTCGCCTTATAGAAATCACAAAGGATGGTCATAGGGTGGAAGTGTACTTTTGCAACATCGAGCAAAACTACGGAGGGTGCCCACAAGATCAACAAATCTCGTAGTATTCATTCACTATGTTACTTGGAAATATAGTGGGAGGCAGGGTTGGGTTAGGAGCTGCAACCTTGACCCTCAACGAAGGGAACTCATTTGTAGGGTGTCCCTCCATCTTGCACACTATACACCGTGCCTATGCCCTCCTTGCCTTTGCCTGATTCATCTCTTTCATTTATTAAGGCCAATAGCTAAGACTAAAAGTATGCCAGTTCCAATGTTGCGCTAATCAAGGGTATAGCTGCAACCGTTGTTCCAATAGTTCCTGGATATCCATTCATGGACTCAATCTTCATGGCCTGGGCCAAGGCCTCCCATTGTGTAGTCCATTTTTGCTACATCAGTGGTATTGTGGTAAAAGGTAGTAGACCTTGAATAAACCACTCGTTGTGCTGGGTTCCATGGATAGGATAAGTCAGCCCACTGATCAGGTCACGGAACTGCTTATTCTATTCCCATGCACTCTCGCCATCATTTGTTTTATTTACTTGAGCTCGACGTAACTCTATTTTTTTTTTAGTTTGGCCTTTTAAACTTGACTACGAATCCCACCTTCACCTCGTCCAAGGTCTTTGCAGCACCCGAGGGGTCAGTTGGATAAATTCATATACCACTAGAGAGCCCTCCCTCTAAACGTGGTTTGGAACTCTACCGGTTTAGCTTCTGGCACCACGATCCCTTTTGCTCTTTAGATTGATTCACATAAGAACCAATGTTGCTCTACATCATTGTCACCCTTCTCCGTGAATTAAGTAAGGTGAATCATTATACTATCTATCACTCCAACCATACTGCTGGTCTAAGTGTTCACCAAAATAAAATATCACGGGCTTGTTTGGCTAATTAGGCTTTTATCTCCACTTGAGATAGAACTAAAACTTACCATTACACTTCCACCACCACTTGTATTTCCACCTACACTCTGTTGTGTACTACTGCTATTCCTCGAGCCACTGTTAGGAGGTGCTTTTCAATAAAAACTAGAAGAAATATTGGTAATTACCTTAGTTTTTCCAAGAGGTGTGGGGGGTTGTGACTAGTCTGGATTGACTCCACTTTCTTCAGGTCATGTCGTGTCTACTACTCATTTTTCCTCTAGTTAAAACAATACACATTGCCAAGCACTTCTCCCTCTTGTGCCCCTGTGATGGTATCCCTCTCTACAAGTTGATCAGAGTTCTTCTCGAACGTTGCTTCCCGCTGAACCGTCCCTGATCCATCCAACTGAACACATTCGCTTGCTTGTTTCATCCCTCCTATCATTTCCTTCGACTTTATAGTCGTCTTTTCCCCATCCAATCCACTTTCTGGACTCTCTTTTGCTACTAAAACCCATTCTCTCCTACCACTGGCTGACCTTTTATTCACATCTTTGCAACCTTTCTAACTCTTTCAGTCACGCTTTGGTACTTCCATCCTCGTCAATACTTCTCGCCACTTCATTATCTCGGCGAATCTCCCTCATTTTGTTCAGCCACCACTTCTCGATTATTGCATCTTGCTTTAAAGCCCGATGTGCCCTATCTAGAGCTTGTGCTTCCTCCATGGCACCTTCTTCCCTCAGTTTTTCATTCTTGCTAGATCCATTCCAGGTTACCCCCCCAGCACAAGTGCTTATGCTTCCATGGCTAGTGGGTTAAAAGGCATGTAGTATTCTTCCGCCAAAAACCTTTTTCACCACGTTGCGATCTCCTCACCAACCTTCCACGTCCTCCCTTCTTGAATTGCTCCTTCACTTTGGAAAAGGACTAGTTTATCTCCACTGCAAACTCAATAATTTCACTTTCTATACTAGGCTTTACACTACATTTTAGTGATGTGTTCGCATGAGACTGACACCTTCAGATGCCTGCGTTCAAAAGTGCGTTTGGATGAGGATCGAAAAATGGGTGAGGATCGAAAAAGCAGCTGTTTTCTGGGGAATAAAGTGAGTCGATAATAGTGACTATGATCCCTCCGTTGGTGGCCGTGATGGGAGCCGCTATCATGTTAAAGGTATCCCTTCCTGTGGTGGGGGTACGAATAGCTTCCTTCTCTAAGGCCTCTGAGTGAGTAGTGAATAAATCATTATGGTGAGTAGTCACTATATATGTGAAGTCCACTAAATTTTTGATCCGATCTTTTGTCTCCCCCAGGGAGGTGGGATGGAGGTATGGTTGTGTGAGTGGTGTGATCGTGTGTTCCGTCCTGAAACCTCGTTTAGTTCATCAAGAAATTCCATTCAATATAAATAAGGTTCCCCGCCAATCGATTGAACCTGATAAACAGGCCCCTTTTCAAGCGACGATAATGTGTGTCACCCGCTTGAAAGGTTCACCCAGAAGAGGTGCCTGCCCATGCCATTGGGTTGGGCCTATTCTGTGTACTGGTCCTCTCATCCATGTGACTGAGAGATGTTGGATGATCGGGGTAACAATTGAATGTACCAAGTATGGGTAGCTACTTACCAGGGCTGCGCTAATGAGTTCGGTAACAATAGAAGCGCTAATGTTCGCACCTACTTTGATTGTTCCCTACATCAGTGCGCAAGCACGTACCGATCATGGCACCTGGCCCATATGAGTGTTTGGCTATTTAACTCGATGCGACGCTCACGAATGGGTGAGCCGTTTATATTACACCGGCTATGGACGGTCAAATGCCATGCTGCAATCTACGGTGATTCGACTCAGGTGATGGTATGGACCCACCCCTTTCATCTCAAGATCAGCCACGGAAAGAGCCATACTTCTCCGGGACTGGTACGGGTTCGGTCGTAGAAGTCGCGGGACCAATTCAATTAAGGTAGGGGGCATAAAGGTAGGGGTCGGATTCCAGGAAGAAGGCAAAAACAGAGGTAGGGAAGGCAGAGGGAGGGAAAGCGATTCATTGGGGAGGGAGGCATGCGTGCTCTTTAGTAAGAGAAGTCTTTAGTAAGAGAAGGTAGGCATGCATGTAAGTAGTGCCTATAGACTTACTTCAGAAAATGGGTCGTCAGATAAGCTCAGTAAGAAGGTAAAGCTCCCTATATTTCTTCCCCTCAATTCGCTACTCGAGCTACTTTTACCGGGCAGTAGTTCATGAGGCAAGTTCCGTGATGGAAGTGGGAAGAACGATCTCCCTTGCCTCCGGATGCCCCTCAA
>Ga0316212_1000010_pt1 | contig 22855 bp, 8 predicted proteins | sample NRE1metagenome_FD_207799 | JGI IMG/M metagenome (GOLD analysis project Ga0316212, IMG submission 207799) | Spruce roots microbial communities from Maridalen valley, Oslo, Norway - NRE1 | ecosystem: Host-associated > Plants > Roots > Unclassified | place: Norway: Oslo | collected 2017-09-14
CCTATCTTCAACTCAGTCATTCTTACTTCCTCAGTCGGTCCGGTGGGCTAATTTATTTGATTGGATTGGTTTAGACTCGCATTTGATCGGAAACGGAATCGAAGCCATGGGATGACCGACCCAACCCGCTTGCTTTTATTTAGTTAAGAGCTGGCTTAACCTCCGTTAAAATTCCCCTAATCGTAAGTCTAACCTTTTGATTGGGAGCCAGCCCATATCCCTTCCTTTGTACTTAGTAAGTGAGTTCTTTAGGTAAAGTTGATTGGGCTTGATTGACTGGAGTGAAGCTAGACTCGGTTACCAATGCTATTATATATGTAATTATGCTTTTGGTTTTTTATTGACTTGTCTGTGTAGATTGTGTGTGGATGAGGGAACGTTAAGCTGGCTCATCTTACCTGCATTATTATATACGTAATTATGCCGATATCTGGCTTGTTATAAAAGGTGGGGCTTGAGGCACTTCGTTAGGTCCATCCTTTAGTTCCTCGCCTGACCTATCATATTATATATTCTATTATGCTTTAGATCTTTCTGAGTGACTCGACCGACCTCATTGATCCGATCTTCGTAGATACCTACCTTTTCTTTATCCGATCACCTTCTCTTCCCTATTAGAGCATCTTTCCGGCATGATCGGGGGAATAAGAATTCTGTGGTTTAGAATTTAAAGTATGAATTAAAGCGGTATCGGCAAACCGCCACAACATACGTGGCAACATCCACAAACATGGCTTCTATCCAGAAGCAATTGGAAAAGGAAGAAGAGGGGCTAGCCCAGTTGCAATCGTAGTCCCCGTCTCAAAGACTTCGCATTCCAATCGGGTTGCTGAGATTATAGAAAGAAGTAAATAAAAAGGTTCTTGTATTATCGGAGGCAGTCAATTCTTTGTCTACAACTATTAAAGCAAGCTTTTGAAACTGAAATGAATTTGTCGTTAAGCCATATCAATGCCATAAGTTGGCGGTAGAGTAAGCTAGAAATGGCCATACACGTAGGAGGTGACAGGGGTGCAACGTATAAGGGATATAAATAGGATATCCAAGCCTTGAGTTCGAGTGCTCATCTACCTAGAGGCAGGGAAGTAGCTGAGAGATGTCAGGAAAGTCAATGGAGTAAAAGAAAGTGGGAGCCGGTGCCCTTTATAAATGAAACTTTCTAAATCCGGCCTGGTTGTCAATTTGTTCAGTGATAACCATTCCATCATTGAACCGGGCGCCTAATCAGATTAGAAGCGAGTGCATTTCAAGTTGTCTCAATTTTGAATGTATTACTTTTTCCAGTTATCGGGAAAGAGTAGACCAGTAAGCTTTAGAGAGAGCCTGTCGATAAGCAGGTACCGAAGCTACTGCCGTTTTATCCGGACTCTTGATCCGTTGCACTCTTTCAGTCGGCCGTCGTTAGAAGCTTGATCCGTCGTTCCCTCTTGGGCATATCCTCCTTCTACGTAAGGGGTCGTCTTCCCACCATAACGATGAGCAGAACCGGAATCGATTGAACCAGGATTCGTAAAAGCAAGCAAGACTTGGCAGAACGATAATTCGGAGCATAAAAGACAGCAACAACCTTAAGAGCGGCAAATAAGGCTTTTATGATTGAGCTAGCGGAAGCGATAAGACCTGAAAATGCGGATTGAACAGAACCAGAATTAGAAACCAAACTAGAGGCGCGCTGCCAGCTCCGCCTTCTCCCTACGTTTCACTCGAAGAACCGAGGGAGGGACTCAAAAAAAGACACTGACTTCTTTGAGTTGAGAATGAATGAGATGGTTAAAAGAATGATGGTGTTGTAGCCCAATCTGACCTCTCTGTCTGATTCAAGGCTAAGAGATTTAGAACAAATACGGTGGATAGACGTGTTTAGTTTGGAGGTCGAGTCTCCTTCCTACCCCATCTATAGCGAGCAGGATAAGCGAGCAGGATATCTCTATTATTCCGTGGGTTGAGGTGATACTAATCTCACATTTCTCGAGTGGGATCTCTAATTCCCGAATGTATAGTCCTCCCTGTGCCATATGGTGGAATCATTTCTTAAGGTAGAACGTCTAACTACGTGAGGCAGGCCTAATACCTAATACATGGGGTGGACTCTTTAATAAGCTAGTTGACTTTCTGATTAACTAGTATAATAACATGGGCCAATATCTCACTTAATTAAGGTAGGAAAGCTTACTTATATGAGACGGTATATAATTCATGAAATGTGAGGCGGGCAAGCTTATTCGATGGGGAAGAGGGCCCAAATAAGCATGGGAGGAGTTACGATGCGGGAATTGAAAAGGGATGCTACTAGGTTCTTTTTGAATCGAGGAGGTAGGCGGGGCTCTTGTGACTTCCAATGCCATATTTATTCTTCTCAAGCAAACAAAACTAACTTACCTTCGATAAAACCCTTTATTTCCCCAAACCACCCCTTGAGATTTCTTCAACAACTCTTCTCCCGAGTGGGAAAGGTGATTCCCGGGACCAATCCGTAATAATTCTACCTTCTCCCTCTTAAGATTATAGATAGAGGGCTTTCAAAGGTCTAGCGCATAAATGACCTAAAGGTCGAGTGTCTTATATGAATCATTATGAATCGTTATTACGTATATAATAATAAGACTAATGAGTCGAGTCTATTAGATACGGTAAAGTACATGTCGAGTACCTATTATTATTATCGTCGCTGGTTTCCCTACTGACTCGTTCCGTATACTACACTCGTCCCAAATGCGAGCTTTGTATACGTAGCGAGGGTAACTTGTTGCGAATGGAGCCTGACCTCGCGGAACGAGCCAGGTATTCAATCCAGAAAGAAGTATCACCTTAGGGAGCGAAGCAAGAAGCAAGAAGCTCAGGAGTAGTGTTTAGAAAGTATGCTCTTTATCCACTATGAATTCATCAAGTTAATTAACACAATACCCGAAGCAATAAGCACTTCTAGCGAATGAATTAGAGTAGTTATTCTAAACTATGCATTCTTATTAAGGAAAGTCTTATGCCTTCATTGCGACCCTTAGGCGATTGATAATACCAACCACCAGAAGAAAGAAGACCCGGATGCAACTCGACAAGCAAGCACTTTCCGCTCTTTCATGATAGTTGTCTTGTAAGTCAGGTAAGTCAGGATCGCTCTAACCTCACACTGAAAAGCAAAGGACTTACGGAAGGGAGTTCAGAATGATTATCAAGTATTCAATCCAATCCTGAAAGCTCGCTATCAGACGTATCGCTTTTTCTTTCGAGTTCTCAACTATATAGTATTCTCTGGATCAACTATGAAGAAGTCAGAATACATATAAAGACTGCCAGCGAAGGGAGTTCATGCGAGTGCAAGTTCTTTGCCGAAGACTGAACGCTAAGCACTTAGAGTTTGAAGTTGTCTGGTAGCAAGACAGAATTCGATTGGTTCTTTTCTCCAGTAAAGAAGGCATGCAAGCACCAAGCAGGCAGAAGGAAGAAGGGAGCGGTAGCTATGGGCTGCCCTTCCTGACCTAAATCCAAAGGGTAAGGCCCCAGCCCCAGCGCCAAGGAAGAATGACTATTGTGTTCCTGCCGATGCCGGGTGATGCCCCTAACCCCGGCCAGGTCCGGCCCGGCCCGGCCAGTGTGAAACCCGGATGAAAGTGAAGCTTCTCTAGCCTTCGCATCAAGGAATGACGGCTCAGTTCCTCCTGTCTCCGCATCAAGGTAAAGGGTGGATGATTCTTAGTAATCATATAAATAATATATATATATATATATTGCCGATGGGTTGATGATGCTTCAAAGAATAGCAATGCGGCCTCTCCAGACCGACCTAGCCCCCTCGGGTTATGTTCTCGCTCGTCCGGTGTAAGCTCCATCAGGTGATGGATGTTCTTGCCCGTCAAGTGTAAGGTAAGCTCCAGGAGATCGCAGTACTGTTCACCCGGTGCCCGCATAAAGGGTTTGGAATTATGCACCTCCTGCGTCCGAAATAAAATACTATATTGGAGTGGATGATGCTTGCTTTTCGTACTCTGAAGATAGGGATATTGAGAGGTCCCCCCCGCTTATCTAGAAAAGGATGATCACTATTAAGATATTGCCTAAACTCCTGATATTGGTCTCTGACCCGGGCTCTCCAGGACTTCTTTGTTGCTTGTCCGAGATTCCAGCTCTCCCAACTTAGCTCTTGTAGATCCAGATCCGAGTTCTCCAGATGAAGCACTTGGCGATCGTGATCCGAACTCTCCTTACTTTGCATTTTACGACCCAGATCACAGTGCTCCAGCCTTCCCTGCAGAAGAAGCTTTCATGGATTCTGAGAAACGACGATATCTTATATACGAATGAAGATATCATGTGCGCATGAAGATATATACATACAAAGCAGGTACCGACCGTATATCCGTATATGACAGGTGGTACACACGGAGGTCTACCACACTGGGGGGGCGGGGCAAGAGGGGCCCCGACGAAGAGATGGTGGACCAGAGCAATATCTTCATCTATCGCCCATTCAGGAAGAATCTATTCCGCCGAAGGAAGATTTTTTATTCCATCATCGTGAATCGTACATAATAGCATCAGTAATCCTACGACAGCATGGTACAGAAAAGCATCATTAATCAGGGACTGACAGGGATCAGACATTGCTAGCGCTGCGTAGCCATCCGAACATAGCCATAGCGACGCTCTAAACGGATCATACGATCAGACCATATTCTCGCATCAAGACCAATCGGATCCTACGAATGCCCCCCCATTTCGATTGCAGTAGTACCATGAATAAATAGGTTCACCTCGACCCGCCTCTCAGCCAGCGCGTGTCAGCCAATAGGGGGTAGTATCTTAAATCCCCTTCATCATGTGATAGGACAGTAAGATCTACAGAGAGACAAGTACAAGACACCTGGGTGGGGGCCTAGTACATAGATCTATATCCGGCCAGTCAATAGAGCAATAGAGAACGAAGTAGGGTCTCGTAGTTAGGTTGTCCTAAACTTCAACAAAATATTCGAGCTGCTGTAATGCCCGAATGAGAAAGCTTGCCTATACTATAGATTGTGGACCACTCCTCCTGAGCGTGCTTAACCCACGATTGATTGACTAATCGGGCATGCGGGGTTATACCTTTCCTTAGCTACTCAAGGGAAGGCAAGTCCTGAGCGGTCCTTCTTTTTTGTTAAACAATCATCCCAACTCGACTACCGAATGAGTAAGATTGTTCAAGCAACTCCCCGTGTCCTACCACGGGCGGGTATACTGAGAGATTCGTTCGATAGTCTAATTATCCCGAGCGCAGTGGGCACAAGCGCAGTGAAGGGATTGGGGCTTGAAGCAAGTGAATGATTATAACGGCAGTAAATCGGCTTTGGGATTGGCACTCACATTATGATTGGAACTGTATCGGTGGTTCTGCAACCTGCCTGTAAAAGAGAAGATTGGCCTCAGTGATTGCGATCTATCCAGGCGCTGAACTATCTTGAATAGCAGCTATGGAACAGACAAGGAAAAGCTGTAACAAGGCCCCGGCTATATCTGCACAACAAGAGCTTAACAAACAGAGATGGAGACCACCTACCCACCCGGCAAGTAGGATATGATCGGCTAGCTGATAGCTCCGTGTCGCTGCTCTCCGTTAGCCTGTCAAGCTTAGGATCGTATAAAGTATAAGAGGATGCAGATCTAGAATCTATGCTAGCGCTAATACCCGTCACCGAACAAACTCGGACCACCACCACTATATAATTGGGATTCTAATTAGCCTTAACCCTTTACCACCCACAGGAGTACCATTACAGAAGTACCGGGACCTGAGTGCGTGCACCTTGCACCGATCTAGCTACCCAATATAGCTATCAACGAATATGGGTTGAATGATATAGAGTGAAATGGTTGCTTCCAGTTATGAATGGTGATCTGGGCGCGCTTAGAATCCGTTTAGGATGCTCGCCCCGGAGATTTCATTTTGGGTAATACCTGCCCTAAACTCATCTGATGATGGGATTATTGGTTCTCGCGTTGGGGAAGAGAACGGGAAGCTCCCCTTTACTATCCAATGATCTGCCAGGGAAAGAGACGTGTGCCCCGGCTTTTCCTCCCTCTGTCTACTGTCTCGACACCTACGGAATCTGACCCGAGACGGACAAAGGCACATGGGCATCACAAATGGATACATATATAGGCGAAAGTAAGGGGCGGGGAAACCACTACACCTATTTCTCAATCACAGGAGAAGAGACCGAGCACACCTATAGCAGGGATGAAACACCTAGGAAAGGAAGTCACGAAAGGGGAGGCGTATAACGAGGAGCTCCACCTACCGGGGGTACCTTACTGAACGATAGGAGAGCTCAACAAGTGGTATTACAGCCCCACCACCTGTAGAAACAATACTTATTTAAACAACATAGATTGATGGAACACCGCACCCAAATGCTGAACAGAAGCAGTGGTAACACCTACAAATGCTCGCTCCTCGCCCTTTGGGACGAGACGCTTAACGCTCCTCTACTCACATGATGGTTCTTAAACTGCTGGTTCTTAAATTGGTGATGCTGGTTATGAATCAAGCAGGACGTAGGTAGTTATTTCTCGTTCCTTTCCATACATGCCAATAAACCATGTAGATCTTTGTGGACCATCCTCGGTTTCTACTAGCTCTCGGTTCCTCTCCCACCCACCCAGCAAGCGGCGAGGATCCCACTCGACCAAAAAGCAAATGCTTCCATCCCGGCTCTCATAGAGAAACGTTCTGAAATGGCAATATTCCGAAATAATAAATCGCTTTCAGTACCCGAAGTTAAATGGGTTTTCCTCGGACTCCAATAAAAGTGAGGTTTAGCTCAATAAAAACGTCATCAAATGAGGACTCGGAGGGCGCTCTCCCGAATAGGGGGAGGATCTTTTCTCAAATCTGTTCCAACGAAACTTTGTGTCTGCGCCGAACCTCCGATCGATCCATCCCATTGCAACCAGCCCAACTTCGCACTGGTCGTCTTACAGCCACTTTGAACCTTCACCAACACTGACAGCACACACTGCACGGGGGGCCCAGGCTTTACGATTTATGCGCCCTTGCAGGGCGAGCCAGGGAGGGGGAAGACTGATTGATTTCAGTGATTGAAACCGATAATGAAGCAATATAGAACCAATAGAATCACCGAGAGAGCCAGACCAACCAAGTCCCCCAGAGTAGTCACACAGTCGCGAAGAAAAAACCACCCCATCGTTACTACCCGAGAGAGGAGATGTACCCCATGTTCCCAACTGATGAGAGAGAAGGACCCGTTCAAGCATACCCGCCCGTTCAATCTTACCCGAGAAAAGAGAGAAGGCCCCCTTCATTGGATAACCGAGAGAAGAGAGAAGGCCCCTTTTGAGCCACCATACCCGAGAGGAGAGAGAAGGCCCCCCTTCGCTATGCTCTTTTAGTACTATCCACATGGATGGATTGCATAATATCATAGATAAGATGAAATGCACTTTAGTTAGGGGAATCAAGAAAGATAAGGAGAACCTTATCACGTAGGTAAAGGAATATGGTTCGAATGAATGGACAGAGAGGAAAGATAACTATCAGAACTAAGAGTGCGAAAAGAAGAACGAAATAGATGAGTAGATAATATCGTTAGTAATGCAAATATAAAATACTCTGTTTCGTGAGGACCCGTATACGCTTCGGCTTCTCAAGAAAGAAAAGAGTATACCGAAAGAATAATTCATTATCCCGTTCCTGCCATTTCCTGCCATAGAGTGCTGATCAATATAATCCTATATCACCATCAGGCAGGATAATCCAATTTCAGTGAACCTGTTCGAATGATTGGTTGCCTTATCACACCGTAAGAGCAAGCGGGTAAGTGTAGCGATTTTATAGAGCTTAAAGGTCAAGTTAGAAGTTACATGCTATCAAGAGTGAATCCTATTCTATCTGGTGAATCTCTAGTCGAATTACCCCGACTTTCCCTCATAGGAGGGCCGTAGTTAAGGGAGACTGTAGCTCAATGCTTTTCAGAGTCAAAGAGAAAACTGCAAATCGGGTTCGAGATGCATGCGTATCTTTCAAATTGCAAAAACCGTGTCAATGGTGGTTCCCTTTGAGCGCGTTCTATCGCTACTTCCATTCGACCTTTGACTCGTTCGTGTCTATCATCAAAGCTCTTGCTCCGGCTTCTCAAATAAGAAAATAGATATGTTATTTCAGTCTTCACCTGAGTCTACCTCATCTGAGTCTGTCTGAAAGAAAGGATCCTGACTTACTTGAGTCTGTCTAAAAAAAGGTCCTTTAGGCCCTTTCCTTAAATAGGCCCTTTCCTAAAAGTACAGCAGCTATATAGAGGTAATATTTATATCGAAACAATCAATCACTAAGTAAGTCAATTAGTAACTAAGTGCCGTAGGCAGGTGGTCTCCTCTCCTTACCCTCGACTATGGAGCTATGGAGGTTATTGATTAGAAATTCTATTTCATTCGCTCAAAAGAGGATTTATTACTTAGGGTTGGTTTAAATACACGATCATTTGAAAGAGGAAGATTGGTGGAAGTACGGGATCCTATAAAAATAGATGAGATGAGTCAATCAATAAATCAATCAGGCTTTCTTTGTCAAGGTCCCTATCTCTAACAGCTAGTACGCCTTACGCTCACGAATGTTCGCATAAAAGAACTTAAGTGAAGGAAGATTGAGCAAAGGAAGCATAAGTGAATGTCGAAAACCTTATCAATTTCCCTTATAACGCGTTATATCACCATTTCCATCCCACCCTTGAATCATGGCTCATCCATCCATAATACAATCTCATACGCTCTCTGACTCATGCTCTTGCTTTTCAATAAATAAAAAGAGTTCTAGACACTATGCTCCCATACTCCTATTAAATATCGATCAAGAGAATACCATACTAATGACCTGGCTTAATATAAATTGGTTGCTTTCTCACAGCGAGTATATAGAACCAATTTCAAGACCAAGTTCAAAATCAAATTAGAAAGAGGTCAAGTGCTATCAGGAACGCACCTTCTTATATCTGGTGAATCTCTGAATTACCCCGACTTCTCTCCATAAGAGGGAATGATACCAGCCCCACTCTATTCAAGTTCAAGTCATAATAATTTGGTTATAAAAGAGAACGTAACCAATCAAGTCATAAGGAAGGAGGGTTGGGTTGAAGGAGAACGTAACCAATCAAGTCATACGGGTTGGGTTCGAGGAACAGATATCACCAATCTTGAAAAGCGTCTCAATGGTGGTTCCCTTTGAGCGCGTTATATCGACGTTTCCACTCGACCTTCGACTCGTATACTTCATCGAGGTCAATACGAACAGCTTTCAATAAGAAAATAGATATATAATACATCCTCTCATGTCCAAGTTTAGTTGTTCTCAGAGCAAAGTTTGTATCCCACTCACTCAATGAGGGTTGCACCTTCCCACCACCTTTCCACCGTAAGAGTTAAGAGAGTTACCACCGTAATAATTAGTAAAAAGAGTTAATAGACCAAGCCAGCCAGGTTAAGGGATGTTACGTGCTATCAAGAAGTCACCTTCTTCTATTTGTCTTCTATTTGTTGGTGAATCTCTGGTAATTACCCCGGCTTTCCTTCCTAGGAGCAATGAGAGACCAGCCCTGCTCTTAAAGCTTGGATTTAAGAAACGAATATACCAATCAAGTCATAAGGGTTAAGTTGAAGGAGAAACTAATATCAATCTTAAAAACCATTTAAATGACCATTTTAATGCATTCTATCACCATTTACAGTCTACCCTTGACCGTGGCTTTATCGCCCATCATACACTCTGTGAATCATTCATCATACGCTTCAGCTTTTTAAAGATATGTTCCTTCGATCCCTACTTGAACCATCCTCACCTCATCTGAGATCTGAGGGGTTGCCTAATCTCCTTCCTTTCACCTTCTTAGCAGGTTTTTCTAGCTAGCTTATGATAAAATGAATGAAACCTTTCCCCATGAGTATGAGTATTATTTAAACTTTCTTAGCTTCTTTCTATAGCTTAATGAGTATGCATATGAGTAGTAATACTTTCTATGCATACGTCCATACTATGTAGGTCTCCTTCCTCTGTCTATCTAGGCTAGTAGGAAGATGAGTCTAACCTTTCTTAGCTTCTTTTCTAAGCTTCTAATCCTTCCTATATAAGTGAAACCCTTCTAGATAAGTGTGAGTATTCCAGGCTTTGAGTCCCTTTCTTACCTCTCCTAGCTAGTATGTGAGTGTATGAGTCCCTTACTACCTTTCTAGATAAGCTTCATGAGAGGGTAGCTAAATCTTTCTAGAACCTTTCTTATATGAATGAGGGAGAGGGATAGGCTTTCAACTACCTTCTTTTAAGCTTAATTAATGAGTAGCTTAGAGGGTAAAGCTTCTTCTTCTACCTGATAAAATCAATAATATCATATATAATATAAATAATGATAAACGGATACGGCTAACTAAGATTGAAACAGAGCCCCTTCCCCCCTAACATTAGAGGCCCCAAGGATAGGCCCCACCATGCTCGTAAGTAATGCGCGTCACGTCCTACTTAGAGTCGGTCACCGACCGGCAGAAGTATACTACTTGGCGTATACGCTTTCAACCTTCTTAGAACACCGAAAAGCGTGTTATTCCATCTCTCGAGAATGGAAGAAATGGACGTTTTCAGTTCAGAAAGAGTCACTTTAGAAGCGCTCTTTGAGGGGCCAGCCAAAGATAGATAGGTAGATATATATATATATATATATATCTGAGTAGCCACACCCTAGGTATGGTTCAGTGCCCACTGGGAAGGACGGAAAGAATCGGTGAAGCAGGTTGATGCACCCTCTCACTCGCAGAAGGAAGGATAACAATTTGAAGCCCGCAAGAGCAAGAACCAAGCTAAGACACCTCACACCAATAGATGTTTAACCACCTAATGAAATAAAGTTCCTATCATTTCTTTAGGAGACTCAAAGCTATCTTCTTATCCCTAGCTCTACTGTAAAAGTGAGAATTTGAAGAGCCCTCACTTCAAGTATTATGGTGGCGTATGGGGCCGGGAATTGATACTTCATGAACCTGATTACGCCTTCTACAGGCTGGGAAATGAAAGAGCCCCTCACTTAAAGGATTATGGTGGCGTCTGCTATCACAAGTGCCCCGGATACCGCTCTGCATGGTTCGACTTGTGTCGGACGGAGGAAGGGGTTTGACACTCTTAACCTCCGATTGGAATGCGGTGGGGAGAATCAACATTGGTGGAGAATCAACTTCATATTGAGGGATAACCTTGCTTTATTCCAGAGTCAGCTCTCTTTCACGTTATCTTGGACCTTGAAAGTGATCCAGGATCTTGCTCTCTGTTTCAGAACCTTTCTCTCTTACTCATGAGAAGGATGGTTATCATGATGAGTTATCCAAGGGAGTGGTGAGTATATGGGAGGGATAGGATAGGAGAAGTCATTATATCTCTAGTGACCAAATAGGTAGGGGTTGGTAGTCGTTACAAAGGGAGGGAGAGTAATATAGAGGAAGTCAAAGCCATAATGCCCTCCTTGAGTGAGTGACCGGCTACTTTGCCTTTCATGGATGTCTCCCCTTAAGAGGAAGGAAGGGCTTACCCCCGTTTCTAGAGCCACTAGTGTGTTCTTTGGTCAAGAAATAAATAGCTGTTAATTTCATGAGGCAGTTAATGAGAGCGTTCCTTATCTGGAGACAATAGCTAACTCTGAGTAGCCATGTCAATAGCTAACTCTGATCATGGTACCTTGAATAATAAGTATCAGTAGTCTGGTAGCCCAACTATGTAAATCCTATTCCTATTCGTTGGAAGGGAAAGTCAATACCGCTTCTTGTGTTCGGTATAGGCGCTGTCGCTGTATTTTATTCCCTCAACTCCTAAGGCAAGCCCCCTTAGAGAGTCATTTATGGGTTTACGAGGAAATGACAGTCAATCAATCAATCTAGCTGTCCGGCACTAGCTAGCTGTCCGGCACTAGCGTGTCCGGCACTAATGTCTGGCTGAAAGTAAATAAATAAATCTAGCTACTTTCTAGCGTGCCCGGTACTAGCGTGTCAATCCTGGCAGAAGCAGTTGAAGTAAGTACTTAAATCTCGGGAGGCAAGAAGGTTACTTCTAAATAATCAATAGGCAAGGGTAGGCAGGCCAATAATCAATAGGCAAGGGACCTTCCTTCTCAATAATAAATATCAATAATAAATCACAGACAAGTAGACAGAAGTGAAAGGATGGAGATTGCTCCCGAGCCTAAGAAGGTCTTCGGTAAGCTCGAGTGCTTGCCTACATTCGAGTGCTTGCCTACACTTGCCTACAGGAGAGAGTTCGAGTGCTTGCCTACAGGAGATATTTAAAGTGCCCGTCCCTGTGCCCGTTTGTTGAAGCGGTAGCGAGGATATCGATTTGCTACTGATAGGATCGATTTGCTAAGGAAGCGATGGTCTAGGCTCAGGGTCTAGGCTCACTCAGGGTCGTGCGTCTAGGCTCAACCGTAGTACCATGAACAGTTTCGTATCCCAAACTTATATCAGCATTTTCATTTGTATCCACTACTATTCTCTTTGAGTTCGTATCCTTAACTGCAGAAGGAAGGGCTACTCGACGTGCTACTCTTTGAATCTGTCGAACTCCTGTTCTACTAAACCCTCACAATGATAGGTACTATAGGTGGCGATGCTCGGTACTATAGGTGGACCCGCTGTTCTGCTGCTCTGCCCGTACTTATTCCTTAGCTTATATAGTGCCCGAGGGAAGACCTTTATCGCATCAACCTAGGTTACTTTGTCCTGTCATATACGTATATGCCATAGGGGGATCTAGTAAGCAAGCACAAAGGTCTGGTGCTCAATGCCTGGTTATTTCCTTTCCTTCCCTTGATTCGTTAGTGTCCAACATTGGTTAGTCTCGAATGGATTGAATCGATTGGATTATAAGTATTAAATGAGGTTGTTTTCGGTTAGTGATGCTAGCTTGTACTGATTGGTTTCTCTCGATGGGTTAGTGTGGATCAGTTGCGTAGGTGCGTAGGCAGATCATTCAGTAGTACTTCGTGGTTTCGGTGTTTCCTCATGTTCATTTTTTGCACTCACAATCGCTCAGAACGGATAACAAATACGGTGTTCTAAAGAGAGCTCCGTCACACACGTTTTACTCACTCTTAAGCTTAAGTAACTCTCATGGTTGGATAGCAATCTCACTTGGTCATCTTCCCTAGGAGCTTCGTTATCAGTTGGGGCCCGCTTCGAGAGAAAGGTTGGTTACGGCGAATCCAACTATCTAAGCTGGGATGGGGGATCTAAGGGACCGTTCTAAACCAATAATCTTTCTATGCCGGGTGGGTTCGGTGATAAAGCTTCTGATTGATGCCTGCCCCCCCTTATTAGAGTCATTAGAGCTTTTGGACCAACCTAATTCACCTGTACTAACATAATTCACTGAAGAAACAATAGATATACGGTGTGTTGTAACCTGTGTTGTAACCATCGAACGAATGGTGGACTGGGGCAATCGAGCGGGAACAAGGCTATATTACGTAGAAATATATATACCATGAAGGGTGGGCTCATCCCCAAATCTATAGAAACCAGACCCTAAATATCCCCGGAAACCAGGCAATATTCAGACCTAATCCCCGGCTACCTAATCCCCGAAACAAGGCCAAACAAGCGCATATTATATATGAAAGGCTATATTATGTAGAAAGCTATATGTATTCTCGGAAACAAGGGAGAAAGCTATATCCCCGAATACCAGGCCATAACGAAAGCTACCCGATCAGTTGAAAATGGATCAGATCTACTTTATCAGCTGAAGACTACTTTTGATCCTGTTGAAGATGGATCAGATTTATCTGATCCTGCCGATTGATCCTGCTGAACTGAAGATGGATCAGCGATAAATGTATATGATATACCTTCCTAATCTAACTCCCGAAACAAGGCTTAGTCATCTTCGGAAACCCTAATCTTTGGCCGGAAACAAGGCTTAGTAATCCCTCGAACCAAGGCCCACCTCTATTATTGGAAGTCTCTAGTCTTTCCTAGAGTAAGTCTTTCCATCCAGTAGATGGGAGGCGTAAAGGAAGATCTCAATACGACTTCCTCGAACTAAAGCATCTTCCTCGAACAAAGATCAGTGCCCTACATGGATGGTAATTGTTAGTGCCACTTACGGCCTTACCGCTCAGTGATATAACATCCCGCTACTGCCTAACAGCTCCCGCTGGTAAAAGCATGAGTGCAATTTGTGACCCCGCCCTTTCTACGCTGGCCGGTTCAAAGAGCATCTACATCCCGGCTGGTTCAAGGAGCATACCGGAATATAGAGATGAGTGCTAAACCGCTACAAAGGCCATTTTAACGCGCTGTATGGCCACTTTAACCCTTTTCAAGTACGAAGCCTTATCGGGCATATGGACTGGAATTTGTTGTTAGCGAAGACCATCGTAGATCTTTCCGTCTGGCTTTACCTCGCCTTTTGGTTGGATATTTTGAATTCTTAATTGGCAGGAAAAACCCGACCTTACCAACCAGCTATCCAACCAGCTATCTATCGGAAGGACTACTTGGGACCTTCATTCACCTGCCTAAAACTACGAGTGAGGGAAGGAATGTTACTCTACCAATTTTACGCCTACCCTTTAGACGCCTACGGCAAAGGCATGTCACGCGGTAAGGAATGGCACTGGCATATACATTCATTCGTGCGGTAGACAGTCATTCGTGTGCTATTGCCTACCCTCCATCAAGGCCTAATAAAAGAATAATAACCGCTAGAGGGAAGGAAAGCTCCTTGATACTAGCCTTCTTTTCAGTTAGGCGTTAACAACGCGATGGGTGTTCTCAATCGGCGAAGCCTAACAACCGAAACAACAACACATTCTGATTCAAAATAGCCTTTACGGTCAGTTGAGGCGAAAATCACTTTCTTTATAACTAGCCTTTACGGTCAGCTGAGGCGTTCCTTTCATTACTTGACTTATTAAGATTTAAGGAGAGAAACCAAGAGGAGAGGCGTTCATGACTTGATTTCTGAAGGGCAAGTGAAAGGCGTTGAAAGGAAAGGAAAGACAACAAAGGCATTCAGGCATTCAAGCATTCAGGCATTCACTTCGCAGGAAAGGTTCTCAAGTTAACTCAACCATTCTCCAAGGCTCAAAGGAAGGGTTCTCAAAGGAAGGGCTTGCTTGCAACAACAGCTTGCTTGGGATCGTTGTGTTCTCACTTGGCAAATGTAACACTCATCGCACTCTATGTTGAAAGCTAGAGGATGTCATGAGGAAAGAAAGGAAGGATGGATGGATTGATGGATGGAAGGATGGATGGATTGATGGATTGATGGATGGATCCTCGGAACTACCTATTCATTAATTTCTGCCTCAGAACTTATGAGATCAGATCAGATTATGAGACGGGGCGGGGGTCAACACTTAGAACTTGACTATAGCTGTACCTTACTTCCATGAATCCAAGCGGTCTAGGGAAAAGCCGGTCTAGGTCTGAAGGTGGGCAGGTAATAAGTAAACACATAGGTAGGGGTAAGTTTGTTTCATGCCATCCAATCCCGGGTAATCTATAGCAGTCCCTCCTAAGCGCTTAAATAGTTTGTGGTCTAGGATTAACAGGTGGGGGATTCACTAGATTGCCGAGAAAGAGGCGATCCAAGAGGCAATCATTCAATGGCCGCTACTCCGTTCGGTACTCGAACCCAGGAGGAGGCGCAATGCCTGGTGTTGCTCCTAGTGTTGATGCATTCAATGTAAGGTGGGTGCCAATATTTGGTTTGGATGTTTCAAAATGTCTTCTTTTCTGGGAACCAATGGAGGACGTCTTCTTGGATCTTTTTCAACTGATGCGCAATCTTACTTACGATGGCACCTGTTTTGAGAAGTCGCTGAGCCCATTGTTGTCGAATTACGTATATAATGCACTGAAAAACTGACCCATTTACGGGATAGCCATTGATCGAGTGAACTGATTGATTCAATTCTATAAACTGACTAGTCTTACGAGTTCCCACCGGCAAAACAGAAAATATCTACCCTAATGGGCGAGACAGAACAATAGGATAGGAAACATTGGGCGAGACAGAACAATAGGATAGGAAACATAACCGGGAGACCTAGAACGTAGCAGCAGTCGTACCTCGACCCTAAATCTCTACCCAACCACGGTACTCTAACCTCACATAGCTGACAGATTTGGATCAGGCAAGTTGGCTTCGAACAGATAAAAAAACCGATGGAGCTTACTTACGATCCGCCTGTCGAGGATAGGATCATGCAACAGACAGACAAACAGACAGACACACATTGTGAGTGCTAGTCTCCGCTAGTGCCAGTATTGGATGGGAGGCCGATGCTTATAGTGATTGATTGAAAAGGACCCACATGATTGATAGGGGAGGGTTGCGTGGTTATACTGCCCACATAAGAAGGGTTCCCACGGACTAAAAAAAGAATAAAACATATTTACGGTACCACAGACAACAACATCCCCCCCCTACAGAGCTTACCCCTACGGCAAAAAGGTTCCTACCTGGGATGGAATGCACAGCTGGGCTGATCCACTGGGCTACTCGGGTTTTACTTATCAACTCGGATGGCTGCTGCGCTAATAAAATGCTTGGATACTATCAATCGCTGCTTGGCTTGGTTACTCAGACTGCGCTACTCCGCTTGGCTACCGGGATACTTAACCGAGCTTGGCTGGAAACAATCAATGCATAGGAGCTAGGTAAGTATAGAAGCTATGGTCACTGCAGCTACTCAGTGCAACTACTCATCAGTGTCAGAAAGAAGCCATACTCTTGGGAAGCTATACTAATAATGGCTACACTCATCAAAGATATACTCAGGGCATATAGCTCTAGTCTGTGCCAAGTAATTGATCATAGTAAATAGCCTGTGGTCGCTGATAGCCTGTTGTCATTGCGCTTGAATGAAGATCATTCCCAATCAATCATTCCCAGAAAGTGCCGATAGACGGGAAAGAGGAGTACTCGTCGGGAGTACTCGATTGAAGGTCAGTCAGTGCCACTTATAGTTAGTTCTCATTGACGATAGCCCATAGTTGAGGCCAGGAGTCGATGCCGCTAGTCAATGTCTGTTTGTTGTCAGTTAGAACTAGAAGGTGCAGCTAGGCAGTGCATTAAGCTCTTTTCTGTTCAGCTAGAAGTTATTTTCGGTTCCAAGTAATCATCCAGGAGTTTATGCCAGGTTTTGATTCACTTGAGCCAGGCGTCGATCCACTCTATCCCGCTACTCAATGCACTCGATCCAGTCTGGGATACTCAGATACTTTGCTGGGATACTTGGCCAGGCTACCGATTATAGAAAACACACTCATTCACTGTTTTTTTCTAAATCAAATCGCTTTTTTAGGAAGGCCTGGAATTGCCTCATCGGTCCAATAAAATTAATTTTTATTAAGGTCCGGAGGTCTTGTCCGCTAGGGCAAGGAATATTGGCATTTAAAGAGCGAAGCCGCTTGTCCGAGGGCAAGGAACTTTCTATATTCAAGGTTGCATGGAATTTATTGATTTGAGGTTGAGCGCCTTGGTGCTTGCTTTTAGGGACTGACAAATATAATGCGCAAGCTTAAAAGCTTACCCATATTACCGGAGGAGAGGCATTGATTCAATTCTCTAAACTGAGGAGTCACGGGAAGGCAAGTTACAACAACTGCCCCATCTTCTCGGAGAGGTTAATTTCTTCATTTTGATTCGAGGAGTTACGGGGAGGCAAGTTCCCACTTATACATCTTTCGGAAGAGGCGTTCCAACTAATACCCATATACCAATAGATCGTCCTCCTCATTACCACCTAGCGTACCGATCAACTACCCTTATCACGGCCCAATAAGAGTCTTCCAACACAATTAGATTTATTACTTTATCTCTTCTCACGTATCCATCGAGGCTAAATTACATTCCCCATCTAGGTACATTCTAACGTACCCATCCTTCGCTGAATGAATAGTTTTCCTATCATTACCCATCTCACGTCCCAATAATAAAACGCATTCCGTTCAATACGCATTCAGCGCAATCCCCACCTACCAATTCACAGGGGAATCCTATACCCCCTCTATACTGGACTAGGACCAGGATGACAAAACTCATATTGGCATACCGAACCTGAGAATAGCAGCTGGCTGGAGAGCTTGGTTACATATTAGGGTGACACAATGTTGTCTGCGAAGGTGGACCAATAGAGAGAGGTATATCATCTCTGCTTGCCGGTTTCTTATGTGCCGCTCAGTATATATCGACAGAGGCTACAGATTCTTTTTTATGCAAAGGTGTGCTTCTGGCCGGTTTCCCATATTATCCAATCCGCCACCTCTTCCCCACCACCTCCTCCCCCTTAAGGAGGAAATAAATTCCACGAGAAAGGGGGGCATTTGCAGGATCTTCACATGGGTGTTTTGATCGAGGCTGTTTGGTCCCTTGAGTCCCAAATTGGCCTTTTATGCCGAGCACTTCCTCCAGATCACTGATGGGATTATTGCTTAATCGTGATATCTTAAACTCCATCTACTATATGGGCTTCGCTTTCGACTTGGCCAGATTTGAGTGTATTTACAACAGTTGAGGGTTAAGATAGATCATCATCTTCCTAGAGCAAAATGGATCTGCAGACTCTGTTCTCTAGGTGAGGTTGAGACTGAGGAGCACTTTCTCTTTTGGTGTATTGTCTACTACGAGAGTAGAGGGAGATTTCATTGTCTCTATTGGGGTCCGATTGGTCCTTATTGACCTTCTTTAGATATTGTGATCAAGAGTGCCCTGCCTTATACATTAGGAAGGCTTGTTCCCTCAGGCGACATTGACTCTGGGGCTTGTCCACCACAAATACACAAATTACTTCCTTCTCTCCTCCAGTCTCAAGTAATTAGGGGACAAAGTGTCCTGCTGACACTCAGTTCCTACTAGGACTATCCAACATTGCTCCCTAGCCTGCACCACTCGGGCTCCAAGGCGTGACACATCGAGGGCTCCTAGGAGGATCATAGCTGTTTAGGAGAGCCATTACTACATGACATATGCTCAGAGATTTATTACTAGCTTATTTCCTTCCACTAGGAGTTTTTTGGCCTTGGATGTTAGGAGTGCTCCCACCTCTTGTTCAGCATCGACCACCATTAGGAGTAGTTTGATGCCACCTAGGATTACTCCCCAGGGCCCTATCAGTCCAGGCCATTCTCCAGAGGACATTACATTGTAGGCACTCGATGTTGACATTTGCACCATTGATTTCAAGGATGAGTAGGGCTAACCCCCTCCCTCCTGCCTTCGTGGTAGTTGCATCTCTGTGCAGGCTATGTTTCTTTACTGGCTCTCCAAGGGAATGGGCACTAAATCACCCACCTTCCTGAATGAATGGCACTACCTACCTGACCCACCCTAATGGCTCTACCTTGTCCTCCCTGAACGGTCCCTCCCTAATGTTTCTACCTCACCTCCCTGAAGGGCTATCTCTCTCTATCGATACACTTCACACTGCTCTACATCATCTGTCCGTTGGATCGCCCCTATATCTCTTGTCCTACCCCGTTACTAGTCCGCCGGGGTGCAGGTATCCAATTCAATCCACTTACTGGTCCTTCCTTCCTTCCTGGGTGAGTGTTACTGGGCATTTGGCGGTGGGCTGTGATTCGTCCATCTGTAGTACGGCTTCACCTCTCAAACGTTGGCTGTTTGTCTGTTGGCCCGCCCCACCCCCGAATATGTTATTAATCAATCGAATCAATATCTTTCCACTCCAGGCAAGCATGGGTAATCTGTATGGCTATGACTGCTGGCTATGATTGACTATGACTGGTTGGCATGGGCTCTCGGAGACCCTCCTGGTGTAGTTCATATCTCGTGCCGTACCGTGTGCTGTCCCATGGGGTCTGGTTCAATGCCGTCCGTTGGACCGCCCATTCCGGTATATGTGGTCAATCAATCAAGAACTCTCTGGGCAAGCATCCATAAACCACCTCCCTGACTGTACTACTCTCCCTTACTAGCGTGAAAGAACCTACCTGACCAGATCTGAATGTCTTTCTGTGTATGTCATATGAACCTCACCACCCACCCACCGGGTGAATCATATATAACAAGCTGTCGTACACCTCGCTCTTGTTGTGAGGCCCTGCCCCATCCATCACATCGCAGTCGTGACCAGCACATATAAGCCATTAAAAAAAAGCACACATAAGCTATTGAACCGTAGAAGGTTCACACCATTTGCGCAAAGAACCATTCATTCCTTAATTCATTGCAAATATAAGCCATTCACAGAAAGCCGTTCACAAACAGAAGTCATTCACAAAGAGAAGCCATTCATTAACTGCATGCACCCGCCGCCATGGTTCACATCACAGGCCAGCCATCGTTGACTGCAAATAGTCCCATATGGGGGCCATCTTTCTCTCTTGGGTATGGCGTTTTATTGAATGGGTCTCCTGTGATGGGTACTTCTCCTCATTTGGTTAAGGTGACTCAAAAGGGGACTTCCTTTACCTCTCTCGGGTATGGCTCGAAAGGGTACTTCTCTTCACTATGGTCTGGTGGCAACTTGGATGCAATGGGTGTTCTAGTTTGGGGAATGGGTACTACACCTCCCCCTGGCCACTCCTTCCGTCCAGCAGCTTTATAGGAACAAGGTTCCGTCCCGTTTAGCTTTGTTCAGCCGAGGTAGTAGGAAAAATCCATGGTTCCGTACCGTGCAGCTTTTCTTATCATTCCATTGGTAGTAACTGTGTCCTTTCGGTTCGCCGATAATCCATAATGCATGAATTATATGGAGGGCCCAATAGATGCTGCATGAATGATAATAGGGCCCGAAAGATCCATTCCAGCACCAGGCTGCCCAGACTTCTTCATCATAGGTAATCCCCACCAAAGATATGAATGAGAGGGACGGCACGGCATGGCCAGAAAGAATGCATTCCACTCACTATGCTTCTGACTTATTCTCACTCCCTAAATTCTTCACTGAGGGAGGAGGTTCAATGTGAGTGAGTGACCGGGGATGCTTTGAAGATTTAAGGAAAACACTTTTTTATATGGATGCCCAGCGGGCGGAACACAGAACAGGCAGGGCAGACAGAAAGCGTAGAGGCAGCAAGGAGAGAAAGTGAGGCAGAGCAGTTATAGGCCTAGGCGCTTAAGATTCAATCAATTCTTTTTACATTTTCGCACCCTGGAAACGTGATTTTGAATCTGATATGAGGAAACCATTGTGAAACAGTGAAACCTCAAATCCACAGTGAAACCTATCTGCTGATTGATCAAACTCGCTGCTTGCCGAAAAAGGGGAAAGTAAGTCTATTGCCGCATCTCTTGCCCTGGAGATTAAGATGAACTTGCCACGAACGCGGACGGACGGTTTGCTTGCCACCAACGTCCGGTTCGGGTGAAGCCACCTGGAGAGGACCGATTGATCGATCGATAGCCCATCTGGTTCGGGGCAAGCACCACGTTCGGTTGTAACAGATTTTTTTCATAACCTACTCCTTCGCCTTTTTTAAATAATATTGCTTTTTTTTCCAGGATAATCCTCACTCTCCGTTGTCAAGTGAGCCATCCTTCCTCGTCGAGGTTATAAAATGGATCTTATTCTTAATGAAACATGCCCTTGTAAGAATGTTTCTCTATAATCACCGGGATTTCGTTGCCAAGCATTGCTGCCAATCATCCTAGTCCTTGCCTTCAGTTCATTGCAAAGATACAGTCGCCAGGAGGTACTTGCCCGGCATTGTCTTAAAGTACTTGTCGATAGCCATAGCCAGCCGGTCATTCCAGAGGGTCATTGCAGAAAGACAATCTGTCCCAGTTTGTCATTCCCAGCCAGTTGCCACAGGGAGGGGATTTTCAAGCCGGTACTCGATCCAGGAGTCCTTTTTGATCCCAAGAGGCAATGCAGTCAATAACAGGAGGAAATGCCTTTTCTTTTCTGTTTGCGAACCGATGGGAGGATGCCCGTAATTGCCTCCATGTTTCCTGTTATGCCACGTGCCCCCTTTTTCCACATTTCGGAGGACACTTCAACGCAGACCCGAGTCACCCACATGTCATACCCACCAAACACGGGAAGAAGGTACGACGGGACCGAGTGAGTGAGGCACTGCCCCATTCGGTTCATCGCCGATAGCCCCTGCCAGCCGAGAAAAACTCAGTCACAGGATGGGCCGATTACCACTAGCCCATACCCGGGAGACCATGCCCCTCATTCCCACATGGTCAATGCCTGTCAGCCGAGAAAAACTCATTACCTACCCGATATATGCCTGTCAGCCAATAGGAGATCCCCCATCGACCCTTATTGCCGTAGATCAGTGCCGCTAGCCACTAGTTTATGCTGTCAATTCGATACAGGTAGGTTGCCCTTTCATAGCTTGGTCCACTTGAGACTCCCCTTTGATACCCCGCCGACCCTATCCGCTGATACACTTGTTGGACGGAATAATCCGCTGATACCTTCCGCTGGGCTACTACGCTACTTTACTTGGCTACCAGGTATCGAAAACAGCCTGATTCGCCATTCTTGGATAATAAAAGCGCTCCTTTTGGAAGGGAAAGAAAAAGTTCCGCACAAACTGGATTTTCTATTTACTGAACTATACCCTTTAAGATCGTTTACCTATGATTTCCCGGGTGAGAATCCACTTGATTACAGGTTTTGAGTCACTTGATGCCGGGACTCGATCCAAGAAGCGATACAGCTTTTGATGCACTAGATCCCAAGAGGAGAGATCCAACGGTCGATCCAGCAGTCGAGCCCCAGGAAGGAGGTCCCGATTTACGCATAGTAAATACCCTGGAGCCCACACCCACTGGTTGGTCACCGCCTTTCTGCCAACAGAAAGATAACCCACATCACCTACCGGTATATGCATGGAGGCCCAGAGTTAATAC
>Ga0316212_1000011_pt1 | contig 21991 bp, 15 predicted proteins | sample NRE1metagenome_FD_207799 | JGI IMG/M metagenome (GOLD analysis project Ga0316212, IMG submission 207799) | Spruce roots microbial communities from Maridalen valley, Oslo, Norway - NRE1 | ecosystem: Host-associated > Plants > Roots > Unclassified | place: Norway: Oslo | collected 2017-09-14
TATTGACCGGAGCTGGAAGGTCTCACTACGATCGGGCTATGCCTACATATCTTATTCGGTTCACCTCGATTGACCGGGCTCACTGAACACATCTGTTGGGCCTGTCACGGGACCAACTAAGTGGACGAACGGGGCAACAAAACTCAACACGACTTCAGGAATTACCGGTTAGATCATTTGAATCACGAGCTTTTCTTTTTGTTATCGAAGCTGAGCTCTCTCGATGCCTAAACTTAGGTCTTCGCTCGCTATCTGCTCTTCTCCTGTAGGTCCCCTGCCGGACACAGGCGACACCTATAAATGCTTTATTTCATCATATGACCCTACCCCTCCACATCTTATAAAGTGATCCATAACATCTAACCGGACCTGCAGTTCGTTATCCCGGACCAACTAGGAAGACGCAAAGGACATTCATCAAGAGACCTGAACCCAGCTATTTATATCTTCGAACGGATCGGGTAGGGCTTACAATTCGTACCTAGGGGTCATCTTCACTAGCTGAACCCAGCAGCAATAACATATGTCAATTACTCACTGTTGCAAACAATAGTGACGTTACCCATATTTGTTGAACCGTTCCTACCTTTTATATCTAGCTATTTTACTTGGAATCACTACCTACCTGAAGAAGGCCACCTCGTCGTCCCCACCCTTACCCTGGAGAAAGGATGAGTTGGTTGCAAACTACACCTATGAGCTATTGCTCATGAAGAACAAGACCAGAAGGAAGGGCTATTAATCAGATAGACACATTAGGCTCTCATTAGTAGGTGAAGACAGACATGAATTAATTCTATTAACAGGTTCAAACAGAAACACTTTGAGTATTCTCATCTATTAAGATCATGTCGGTGGAATTACTATAAACACTGTAGCATGAAATTCATTTCTATTCGTCCGCATCAAAGCAGGATTTGAGCTATTGTCATGCAGAAAGGAACATATGTTCCTCTACTCACTGGAGCTACTACTTTCTTATCTACTACACTTATCCACTTATTACCGAATTTGGCATCGATTTAATATCTCCATTCATTAGAGAGACACATTAGGGTTTACGAGGAGCATTCGACGAGCTTCAACGAGCTTCATTCGACAACCAGTAGTAGCACATTATTTTACGAGCAGCTTTTCACGAGCTTATATTACCTATTCGTTACGAGAAACATTACAGACACAATGAAAACTCCATCATTGACCGAGGTGTATCACACAATTACTATCTCTAATCAGTAGGGAGTTACAAGCTGATTCACATACGATATTAACTACCCTCATTCGAACATGTAAAACCATCATTCCCTAGACATTCATCTCCATTAATCCCGAGGGTGCATCATTATATAAGATCACCATACTCTATCTAGGGACATGTGTAGATTATATTACGAGATTGTTGCCATCATTCGAACCATTTCGATCGAGCATCTATCGTCACACAAATCTACACCAAGTGCATCGTCTAATAACAGATAGATTATGTTCTCTCTATCAATCAGAGGGCAAGTACACGATTGAAATACAGCGAAGAAACCGAGGCAACCTCAGCCACAACCGAGGTGAATGGACAGCGACCGAAAGGGGTTGAGTTGGAACCTTCAATGAAGTTTCAACAGGCCTTAAATTACATATTTTATTATAGAAACACCCAGCACACCCAATAGCCGGATAACCACACTTTATATAGGGTCTTTAGACACTTTCCTTCATAAGGGAAGGGAAGGAATATGGTTAAGACTAGGATAGCTCTATGCTTTCTATTAGTAGTATCCCTTGTACACTGGGGAAGCGTCCCCAAACCCCTCTATAGGTACTCTGCTTTATAGGATTCTTTCTGTGTAGGGGTGAGGTACGAACCTCCCCAGCTTCACTCCTATTATTAGTTTATAGATTGTTAGAGTAATAGCTTTACTATAAGTCCTAGTCTTATAGATTTAAGAGTTAATAATAACTATAACTAGGGATATAGAGTAAGGAAATATTAAGTATGCTTTAAGTTATTTTAAGTATTAAGAGTAGTAAAGATTATAAGAAATAACTATTATGTAGTTTAATGTGTTTCTATATTGAAGATATAAAGTATAGGAGCTAGTCAGTATCTTATGGTTAGATAAAGTATCCTTAGTTGTTGTTAAGTATGCTTTAAGTATTAATAGTTGGTATAGGAAGTTGTATTAGAAGATTGAAAGTCTGCTTATGTAGGATCTATTACTAGCTACAAGGATATAATAAAAGTACTCAACTTGACTAATTCAAAATATTTGAATACAATGGAACAAGATGAAATTGATTAAGTAAGAGTAACTATTAAAGAGGTATTAATTCCTACTAATCTCAAAGGTATTATAAGGAGTCTAAATAGAAATAAAATAGAGTATTAGCCTTATTCCTTCCCTTATGTGGGTGTGTTTAGCCAATATTGGATGAAGGGTGCTTTTATTATCTAAAATAGAATAAATATCCGAAGTTAGAAGCACCTAAGGTGTGGTTCATGGGGAGCGATTATCGTCGATTTTTATATAGTAAAGTCGATCACTTCCCTTCACTCTAGGGGTATTAGGGGTTACAAGCAAGTCCAAGTAATTCAAAGGCTAGCTAGATAGATAATATAGGATGTAAAAGCCCTGAATCTCAAAAGTGTGGCAAGGGCCTTCTTAAGAGATAAATGGCGAGTCAAAGCCCTGGATTCAATCTCGAGTAAAGCCGATGAACTAATGGGTTGTGCGTTCCACCACCTAATACCTATACCCCTTTCGTTCGGTCAGTCGCTGTCCTTCGTCCCAGTTTCTCTGAGGTTGCTGGGTTCTTCGTTTTCGATCGAGATACACCTCCTATAAAACTAGGTAAAAATGTATCTGATCTTATAAACGATGCACTCTTGGGATTGAATGAGTTCATTATAGTCTATTTTGATAGTGATTTTGCAAGTGATTTAATGAAGGTTGCTGGTTGCTTTCTCGCCGTAAGAGTAACCGAGTAGATAAAGCCAATTTAGGAAGGATTGCTAAATTATAGCTCGCGAATTTAGGAAGGAGAGCTTGCTCGACGGTAGGAGGGCAAGGAAGGTCCAAGTTCCAAAAAGTCAAGTTAGATATAAGTCAAGTACCGTTAGGAGCTCACCTTCTTATATCTTATCTTATTATATCTTATTTAGTGAATCTTGAGGCGAAATTCCCCCTTATGGGAGAATAGAAACCAGCTCCGTCCTATTCAAGTTCAATTCATAATAATTGGGTTAGAAAAGAAAACATAACCGAAGAAAAACAGCTTACTTCGGGGGGGCGCTATCTCCCAGGAGGTAAAGTTCTCAAAAGCTAACCTTCTTTTATTTTACGAATCTATGTCTATGGTCGAATTAATCCAACCCTCATAGGAGGAGGCCGTTTAGGGGCCAGGCTATAGTTAAGGAGAGCTGTAGATCAATGGGTTAAAGATCAAATGCGAATGGAACTGATAGGTATGTAGCTCGGGGCGGTAGTGTGCTTTTAGGAAGTGCTTTTTATTCAGTAGTGACGAAGTTTATAGATGAAATGCCTGTAATAGGATGATGAGGTAAATCGCCTAAGCCTCTGTCTTTGTCTTTGCTGGTGGTTCCGGATAAACGGGTGAAAAAACCACTGCATTTTCCTCTGCCTTTACTGGGTGATCAAGTGCCCTTGCCTCTGCTGGTGAAGCTGCTTATTCAACTCGGTTAGTTGGCTCAGATGCTTCCTCTCTAGCTACCTGTGCCCTTGCCTCTCCAACTGAAGGATATGAAACTGCTTAAACGGTAACTATTTATGCTCAAACTGGTGGTTCAACCCGGACTACTGGCTATCGAACAGGAAGAGATGCTAGTTAACGAGGTGCTGGTGAATCTGCGTATGGAACTGAGCGAAGGGAGGCTGAAGCATGAAGGGATGCTAGTAAGGGAACTAGGAATGCTTCGGGCTCTCTAATTGGAATGGATGCTGCTACGGGTGCTGCCTCTCTAGCTGCCTATGCCTTAGCTGCTGGAGCAACGGGTTCAACTGCTTAGTGCTGCTACCTTTGTGGGGTTGGGGTCTTATTTTGGTCCAACTGCCTTTGCTTTTGATGCTGAAGAAGACCTAGAACCACCAATAACATAGGCGGGGGAGAGAGATCAACCATAGTAATAAGCAGTTCGAGGGCCAATAGCAGCTAGGCTTTTGAACCGGTTGTTTACCCAGCAGCTTTAGTTCGATCTGATTCATATGCTGCCTTTCCTAAATAACATAAAGGATAAATTCGTATATTCCTCATTATACGATGCATTCTTCGCACTGGGAACGTATGAATTTCTTACAGTTATAACTTGAAATTATTATAAAAGTTCTTGCTACCGGTCTGGTTTGCTTAGTCAAACGCCCTAAAATGCGTCTGGTTTATATAGTAAAACGCTCAAAGATGTATATAGCTTCCTGAATGAAACGTTCCATGCCCTATAAAAGAAAAGTGCGTCTGGTTTGCTTTATCAAATTCCCAAGATGCGTCTGGTTTTGTTTCTAAAACGCTCCAAGTGCTAATGGTTTACCGGGTTAAATGCCCGCGTCTGGTTTGTTTTTTAAAACGACCCAATATGCGCCTTCTTTTGTTTTTAAAACGCCCCAAGTGCTAATGGTTTGCTTAGTCCAATGCTCCATGTCCGTCGTGTGTCTGGGTTTCTTCCTTATATATGTTCTATTTTTACGCCTACCGGCCCCTTTATCGCTCGTTTACGGAGCTGAGGCTGTATTACCCCATTAGAATTCCTAGTACCTTCACTTCGTGTATCCCTACATGACCCTATACCAGATGAAGAACATAGGACTGCACGGTTGATTGAGCTATAATCTCTTTACGATAAATGCTTAACTGCCTTAACACATTCGTATCTATCATAAGCATGTTGCTAAAACTTACAATAAGAAAGTTTCACCTCGATCATTTGCAGTGGGAGAAATGTCCCAGAGTTATAAAGATGAAAAGAAACCTTTCTCTTGTAGCTCCTAGCACAAAGATATCACATCATGTCCAGTCATCCCATCCATTTATTCTAAGCAACACCCCAAAGTATTCACCCAGACTTGTGTACCTCAGCTTGCTTTACATATTGTCCCTATTTATTACAAAGGAAAAGGGGCTGTAGTAAAGAGTCCAATTCTAAACCTGATGGTTTACCTTTTCCTGGTGGTATCGAGCATGAGCTTCAAGGTCTCATTACTTAAGAAGAGCTTGCTCTTATTCTATCCTTTAATCCGAGTAGCCGAGTACCATATGGTAAATGCTGAGACCATCAGAACCGATTAGTAAGTTCTCTCTCATATATCTAGTAGATTTCATCCTTTTCTTTATGGTCGCATTGCAGCCATTAACCCCATAGATTGGGACTCGGGGCATGATCCTTCATCTCCTGCATCCCCATTTACATCCTTTTAGTATCCACTCTTTCCTTTTCTTAGAACCTTTTCAGTGCTTCTCCATTTCTGAGAGTCGGCCCTTCTTATTTGTTCCTACTGAGCTTCCTGCCTATATTTAAGAGTGCTTTTCTACTTTAGAGTTTGCTAGTTATCCTTGCTCACATGACTTAGAGCCTCAGGTCACACTATTCAGAGAAAGATTCCTTATCCTCCCTTTCCACCTTCTTTGCCTCATCCTATCACTTTATAGCCTGGCAAAGAATAAGGTCCTTACATTAATGCGATGGATGTATTTCGATCTGATAGGGATCTTCTTCTCATTCTTGGGTCATATCTATCTCTTTTAGACCCTACACTTGGGGCATGCTTTGGTCCCCCTTCGCCACCCCTCCCTTTTATTTGACGCTTCCTTTTCCTCTTTTCCCTCCCCTAGTCATTTTGGTCCATCCTTTACTAGGGGCATCCACCCTGTGTGACCTTGTTTCTCTCTCGTTTACACTGATTGCTATATGTGTTAGCATTTTCAGAATCCATAGCTGCAGTACTCATGCAGCATAATTCTAACCATCGTGAGCATGCCATATATTACATCAGTTGCTCCCTTATTTACTAAGAGATTAACTACTCTCCTATAAAGAATCTTTGCCTAGCTGTCGTGTTTACCACTCAGAGACTCTGACACTACATGTTAGGACAAGAGTCCCATGTTATCTGTCAATCTGATCTTCTCTGTTATCTCATGTCCAAACTAGCTTTATCAGATCATGCAGCTAAATGGATCCTATTGTGTTAGGGATTTTATCTTCACTTTATAGCGCAGAAGTCCCTCAAGGGACAAGTCATTGTCGACTAGTTAGCTGACTCTGCTATGCCTGATTCCCCATCAAAGATCCTTCGCTTCCAAATGAGAATGTGGTAGAGGAATCCCTTTTCATTGTTGAGCCTAATACTTGGACACTTTATTTCGATGGTGCCAAAAATCAATCTGGTGCTGAGGTAGGTTTCTTTTTCCGAACACCTAAATTCAAAAGTGATTAATCTAGCAGTTCCTAAAAAGAAATATTGTAAGTGTTATAAAGGCATATCCTGGAAGTGCGGGCATAATTATCCTATCCCCTATCCAATGTCTGATTAGTATAACTAGGATCTTACGGGTACCACCTATTTACTATAGGTATGGCTGAGCTTTCTTTCCCAATTATATGATTCAGAATTTCAAATCTACTGCAAGGACATGGACCTTCCCACCTTAATAAAGAAGAACTAGACCTATCAGCCCTAGACTCTATGGAAGAGCTTACTGGCTACTGCACTATACCTTTCTATTAGCGGGTCAGGATGAAACCGGCCAACCTTCCCTTTATTACTGCCCCTTCCCTTATGAATAAGTCCGGGTACCGCGTATGAACTATTGGTATGGCTGAGCCTTACTTGCCGATTAGACTCTGAATCCATTATAAATACTGCAAGGACATAGACCTTCCCACCTGCAAGAACTAGACCTAATCATAGCCCTAGACTTTATGAATGGATGGAAGAGCTTCATGAGGACTGCTAGTCACCACCCTATAAGCAGGACAGGATCAGACTACCGAATACTTACCCTTTACTGGATTTCATGCCTTCAACCTAGGGCCTTTGAGTGATGCCCAACCTCTTGCTTAAGCTAATAATCTACAGGTGAATTAGATACCAAAGTGATTGCTCTCAGCGAATCAGAATCGATCGACAGCGATTGAGACCTTTCATTCGATGTAACCAGGTCGGGGGGATCCATAGGTAAGGGTGGCACCCACTCCCCGCGGTTTCATAATAAATTAGCAACGCTGTCTTCACCCATCAATCGTCTCTTGCCGGGCAGGTTCTTTCATCGATCTACTCGCTACCCGTGGCTGGCTGTTTCTATTAGATCATCCCATCCACCCGTGTGGCATTTTTTATGTAACCTGAGCCATTCTTATTCATGAAGCAAGTGGTCTAGGTTTTACGGTTCTAGTTATTCAGGTGGGTAAAGAGTGTAGTCCCAAGGGAAGGTAGGGGTTTTCCTATCAATGCAGTTGGTTCAAATTCATAAGAGTATCTGAACGCTCTTAAATCCAAGCTAAAAGTGGTACCCCAGAAGGTAATAGTGATACCCAGCACAGCAGCATCTGAAAGCAAGTGTGATTGGTCTGCCTGTGAAAGCTGTCTCTGGAAGGCGGTGGCTCCATGGGAGGAAGTAAGTGCAAGGCTTGGTGGGGCATGCCCGTCCATCCAAAGGTCAGTCATAAGATGGGTGCCCAATAGGTAATCGTAAGGTAAGTAGGAAGGTAAATAGCAAGAGTGCCTAGCAACTAAGGATTCCAGAAGCAAGTGGTGGGTCCAAAAGCAAGTGGTGGGTTTGGAAGCCCGCGCGCCTGTTATTTAGATATTGTATTATCTACGCTCTGCTAGGTAGGGGACTGTGTCCCGTAAGTACAGTAGTTAGGGACTACTCTGTGTCCCGTAAGTACAGTTTTGTGGTTCTGTAGGGACTGTTTAGGCGGCACCATCAATCAAGTAAATCCATCAAGTGAAAGGGCATCTCTTCATACCTGTCCTCCCTCCTGCGCACCCACCCGCCGTAAGACTGCCCGTAGTAGCGCCCCCTCACAGAAGGCAGTATGTATCAATCACTAAATAAAGCCTATCTAAAAGAAATAGGTATCACGGTATAATCGTATATAAGCAGCTACGTGTGAACTGAGAGCAGCAGAGAAGAGCTAGGCTTACCACAGGTCACCAGAGATATAGGCAAGTGGTGTTGTCAAACTATGGCATAACTACGGTCAGGCTATCAAACACAGGGTCGAAAGCACACGAAATGGGAGTACGGTATCGCTTTCCTTGTCCTTCGTTCCGATCCGAGAATAAACATTAATACGTAATTCCCTCGTGTTAGCAGCCTTGGTGTTACGCGTGGATGTGATTAATGTGAAGGGCTCAAACGGGAACTCCTGGGTATACGTCTAACTGTGTAGACCTTTGCTTGATGATGAGATGAGTGGCGTTCGGTTGGATGTTAGATGGATTCTTAGTTCTGCTGTTCGGTTCAGTACTAGCTAGTGAGTGAAGTATCTCTATATACAATGCTTTTCGGTGTCGGTCAATATGAGATCCTTACCCAACTCACTATATAAAGATTGAATCGGCAGGGAATGAAAGATTCTGTCTACCATCCATCTGAACCCGCCCTATAAGCCATCTATTTGTAAAGTAAAGGGAACTATATAGGAAGACGGAACCCGGAGAAGACGGAGAGAGAGCAGAACATAACCCCGAAAAACAGCAAGTAAAGGCCATAGAAACCATAAAGAATTCCAACTTATCTATAATCTGTCTATACAAGGTAATAAAGGGGGTATGTATAAGGGGGATCAACCCCTAGCTTCTATTTCTAAAGTGAAATGGTAGAATTCGGAATGAGTACATGATGTTACTAGAGTTACCTCATAAGACTCTCTTTATCAAATAATCCTTTCTAATCCCTTCATAAGACTATCTAATCCTACTCTTACTCATACTTCCTAAATACCCAATACACAACTCTCTCATAAGTCCTAATCTAATCCCTACTACTTTAATTTAATCCCTACTACTTCTTACAGACTCTTACTTTGATCCATTTATTCCTCTATCCTTTCTATCAATACTATAATCTATATATCCTATCTATCTAATCTATATTTCCTATCTATAAAGACTCTAATCTAGATATCTTATATTCTAATTCCTAAATAGATTAATACCTATATTCTAAATCCTAATTCCTATCTTATTCCTACTCCATAAGTTGCTCTGTAGTTCCTTGATTCCTTAAGTGAAAAGATAGAGGAAGACTGAATTGAAGGGTCGTGGTGTGTTGGTATTTATTGGTTAGCATGAATATGTGTTTGCTACTGCATTACGGAGCCTTTATGGTTGATGAAGAGAAGATGAGCTTTAAGCCCAGTGTCGAATGGTGATAGGATCGGGATAGGGGGCGAGGTCTGGATGGATGACTTGATCTATATAAACTGGATCACTTATCTAAAGTAGCTAAGAATAATTCCTATCCTTCTATTTCCTATGCATGCCTTAGAAATATTACGGAGTTAAGAATCAGTTGAACAAGACTATATATCTCTTTCCTAAAGACTCTAGTTTCTAGTTCTAAAGGCAGCTCCTCCCTCTTGTTGTTAGAAAGCAAGGAATATACGTGGTAAGGAAGGAAGGCCAGGATCAAATAAATGGTAGTGGTTTCTATGGTTTATTGCTTCGCATTCATACCCCTTCCACTTCTAACTGTATCCTAAGTCATTGAATTGGTGCACCCTAGCTACTTCCTGTCTCAAAGACTAAGGTGGGTAGAAAAGGCTGAGTGTAGCTGTCATTTAATCAGGTGGTAGTGTAGCTGTCATTTAATCAGGTGGTAATTAAATCTGTGAGTGGAGCATGTGGTAATGTGAGATCAAGCGTGGGAGGGAGCGGGGAGTAGACAAAATGTGATGAGTGGAGTAGACGAGTTGGTAGCTGCTCTTTCTGAGTGAAGTAGCTAGATAAACTGAGTTCAATTGCTGCTCTTTCTGAGTGAAATAGCGTTAGAATTAGTGGGAGGGGAAGTGCGTGGAAACAGAAATAACACCGTGGTACCGTTTCCGGTTCGCTGCTGCTTGCTCTTCGGTGATACGTTGCTTAAATGGCCTTCTCTTTCCTACTCATACTTATTCTAACCTTTCCGTATAATACTTATTATTTCTAACAAAGAGAATCTAATTCCTATTGCCTCTATTTCTTAAAGTGAAGGTACCTACACCTTTTTCTTCTGTGTTTAAGAGCCTTATAATCCCAACAGGAGGAGGGTCATAGAAGGGATATCTTTCCCTCTAGAGCCCAAGATATCACCTCCCTAAGGCGGCTATAGGATCATTTTCCCCCCCCATTTCACCTTGGGTTTCGGACCCTTCATTATATCGAATTATAGAATGATAGAATTGATGATTTCATTGATCTATTGGAAAATCATGAAAATCATGAAACTCATAACTCTTCTCATCATCAGAATGATTCGAACTCCGAAGTATTCTTCTCATCAGAAGGAAGAAAGGTCCCGAACTCAGGACTCAGAAATCCTCTCATCACATAAGGAGGGAAGGAAGGTGCCGAACTCCGAAGTCAGTCATCAGAAGGTTCTTAATTCATATCAGAAAGCTATGAACTCCGAAACTCTGAGAGTCGACTCTGAAAGGAATCCAGAAAGCTGCTAGCTTTAGCTTTGCTCCTTCCTGCTCCGGCCTCTGTGCCCACCTTTGCTCCAGCTATCCTTGCCTCTGCATCATTTACTGCTGTTCGGTAAACTAAAAAAGGAGCTCTCCCGACCCGATACTACCCCTTAGCGACTCTTAGCGACTGATGGCTCTAGCTCCCGGTACTACCCCTTAGCGACTGATGGCTATAGAAAGAAAGGGCACTTAATCTCCAACAGTTGGATTTTTCCTAAGCGCATCACTTTGGACGTGCTTTACTAGCAAATGCATAAGAACTTCCCGTTGCCAGTTCGGGGGTTGATAAACATTTTCACTTTAAGCCTCTTTGGGCTCGCGCAGGGCGAAGGCCCTATAGTGTTCCGGTGATGTTTCACATTCCCGAGAATCACTTTGATGTGGACCTATTCTCAAATCGTGATTGGAGGGTTCGCCCCGGATACTTGGGTAACAACCACTTACGTAACCCCCCGAAGGGTTTTGACATGCGCAAATGGAAAGTGGACCAAAAACGCATAGCGCAATTAGCGTTTTCAGTTGCCCGCATGCAGCGGGAGCATGAAGAGGCGGAAGAAGCTATTCGCAGAGATTCAGGGGCTGAAGAAGCTCTTCGCCAAGGTTCGGAAAAGGAATTACAGGCCCTAGAATCCCCATCCCCAGAAGTGAACGGGGCTGATATAAAGCCCAAAGCTTCGGATAGTTCTAACGCGAAAAAGGTGAGTAAACGGGGTAGACGTGTTCGAGAGAATAACTATTTTAAGGAGACGGACACAGGGGAGCTTTTGGAGGATAATAATTTGTCTCCTTCGGAAGTGGAGAAGGGCCCTCCTGTGGAAGATAAGAATGTCCCTCCTGCCTTTTTTTCCACTTTTATGAAAACTCTTTATAAGGCGGAGACCCCCGTTGGTAAGTGGATCTGGAGAAAGGCAGGTTGGAATTCGGAACAAGGGAGGTGGCGTTTCCGTAAGGATTTCGAGTACGCCACGAAGGATTCCCTTCTCCCACATTCATTTCTTCGTGGTAAGGCGGGAAGTGAAAGTGAGGAGGACTAGGGGGAGGGAAGACTTCGTAGTGGAAACGAGAAGGAGCACACATATTTGAGTAGGGATGGATATCAAATGGGTTATACATATCCATATATCCATATTAAAGAGATGTCGTCGTGAACAGTGGTGGTGCCATATAAAGGTATGTCATGAACGGTGGTGATTTTGGGCCTTATAGATGTGTTCTCTCAGTCGTAGCCTGGTGTATTGCTTACACATTTTCTATTTACTCACGGTCATATGCGGAGGAAAGGATTATCGTAATCTGAGACTGTGGGAGGAGACGCAACATGTCAGGTAGACAGTAATAAAGTGAGGTGGATGAATAACACAACAAAGTGGGATAAAATGGAAACATGTGAACACAAGTATGAGTAAGTGTAAGTGGCCCAAGTGTGAGGTGTCTAGTTGGCCTAGGTAACTGGATGTGTGTCTGGTTTGTGTTTCGCTGTGTTGGGTTGTGTGTCTGGTGATTCTGTGTCTGTGTTTGGGAAGACCCAGTGGATTCTAAGCTAGCTTGGCAGATAAAGGAGAGGCAAGTCTGGTGAGCTTGAAGTAATAAAAATGAAAGAAGCTTAGCTTGAAGGGATTGGGGCTAGGTGGTGTTGTTGAAATCGTAGTGTAGGGCAAGTCTGGCAAAGTTGAATTGTAAGGAGGTTGAATCTCAATGTTTGAAAGCTTGTAAAGAGCTCTGCGGGAAGGCCTGGGTGTGTGGCAAGGGTAATCGTGTTGGGCTGTATGTTGTTCCTCAAGAGCTAAAGTGTAAGTGAAGTGTGAATCGGCCAGGAGATGTGTAATGTATTGCTGGCTGACACAGTATGCAGTTCAATCTCTCTGAGGGAGTGTGTAAGTGTGAATGATTGAAGCAGGCAGGCCTCACCAAACCCTTCCAGGAAGGAACTTGTGCTGCATTCCCTACAATATAATAAGGTCCAGAACAACCGGAATATTCTCGATCGAGAGGGACCGGATGGATTGATCCAATACAGAGAAAGACAACGCACCAAACTACACTTTCAAGACCTACCAACCAATACTATTGATGGATGGATGATGCGGGTCAAACGCACATTCTAGCTAGGGGGAACCCCTACTCGGATCGTTGTCTGTCTTTCATTCAAGGTGGTTGGCTGTATCAATCATACGGCTTGACCGGAACTATTGGTTGAGTCATTAGATTCCGTCTCTTCTTCTTCGATAGAATCTGATGGATGCAACACTAACGCACAATGGGAAATGGGAGGGATATCCTAGTCAAGTGGAGGGATATGAATGTATCATACCTACCGGAATATGATTGTTACAGCAGGAGGTGGTAATAGTAAAGGTCCGCCAATCAATATGGAATCAGATAATCAGGTTCCAACACACAAACAAACATGAGGCTCGTTAGTTAGTTGAAGGCATGAAACACGTTGAATGAATGAGGAGGGACCGGCTACCATCAATCAATAGGTTGGGGATCGCACACACAACTGAAATGAATGAAAGGGCCGGCGTTAGGCGAGGGCACCGAAGGAAGCAAGCAAGTATCGAGCTTGTTGGACAGTTAAGGGCACTCCCAATGAATAAGCCATTGATTCAGGTTTGAGGGACACAAACCAATCTATCTTGCTTGGCCCTTCGCTCTACCGGGACCTGGGAACGGATTCAGTGGAGACGTGGCCTGTAGCTCGGAGTATTGATTAGAGCACGTGGCCGGGGTTAGGACTACTAGGTGTGATTGCTTGTACCGCGATGGTGAGAGCTTACTATTTAGATAGGGGAAGCGAGATTCATAAACGGATAGAGATGCTTGATCTTCCTCCGGCTTCTTCCTCCGATGTATGGGTCTCCGCCGCAGGGCCCGGAATAACTGAAGTAGCCCGTCCCTAATGCTCTTTGCTTGGCTGCAGGAACCAGGTAGGTGCGATGCGCGATCTGGGATTCGTACTCAGTCAATTGAGGAAATTGGAACAAGGTGAGAGTTCCGAGGGAAAGGGTCAGACAGTACCCGAAAGGAGATGCCTGTTTGCGCACGGATGCAAGGGGTTAGCGGGAGAACCGCAGAAGGCTTCTGAGGAAGTCAAAGCCTTTTGATTCATTAGGGAGGTGCGAGTGGTGAAGAAGCAGCATAAACCGATTAGGAGAAGACCACAGGTTGTGTGTGCACACTATGGAAGAAGTGGTCGTGTCATCGACCAAAAAACCCCAAATGGTATCTTTTTCTTTTATGATACGAACCATATACTTACCGGCAGCCATACCGGTAAGTAAAGGTATTTGCCTATGTCGAGCAGCTAGAGATGAAAGCTTAAGAGCAGTGTCTCCCTGATACAGGAACAATTGAGAGAGGAATCAGAACATAGGGAGAGAATTCTTGATTAGAATTGTACCTTGTATGAGTAGGTAGGTAGGTGGGATTAAGGTCGAACATCGTAATCCTGAGGATCCAAGAGTGAAAGGTTCATGAGAATTGGTTAGGCTCGTGAGTGAAAAGCGGTTTTTCATTTTTGTTATAATTGGAGAAAGAACAGAAAGCTCGTAGCTTAATACTGAGTCGAAGGGGAGCTCCACCTTTTATTGGATCTGGTCAGCAGAAAGTGCTTAGGGTGATACATAGTTCAGTGGATCCGTGAATCAGGAGCTAGACTAGACCGGTTTGATGATTTAGTAAGAGCCAGCCCCAACTTTCTAGTAAACCCACCCATAGGAAATACGTATTTGTTTTTTCCAAAGCTTATCGGGAAGACTTCAAGTGAGTGCTTCCCCTCAAGGAAAGACTGATTGAGGGAAGGACCGGGCCTGAAATCAAGGTAAACCCAACCGATAGCCCAATAGGGTGGAGAGTGAAAGTAAGTTATATATGTCATTATTGATTCCGGTCCGGTTATGGGGCTTTCTTTTTATGTATGTCATTACGCAGTCCGGTTATGGGTCAATATTACATAGATAAAGCTTATTTGGCCAAGTTCAATTGGCACTCGCCCATGCGTCTACAATTCTCTGATCCTATGATGCCATACTCAAGATACTTTTCGAGTTTTCCGATACCTAGTTGGTCGTCCCAGCATACATGGCATATCTATTTTTCCTCCTCATATACAGGGCACTGGGCACGATGCCCTAACACCACTTATCACTTTTCTCAGCGTGTGTCATATCCACCCACCCAGACGTGAATTTGTTTCTTTGATTCACTGGCAGTTACATCAAGCTCTTCGTCCTGGTACCCGTTGCACCATGGCACCCATTCACCAGGAGGGTATCCATACGTCGAGCAGGCTCATGGAGACTCCGTCATCTGCCTATACTCGCACACTCCACCAGGAGCCTCCATTAGACTTTGCAGCCAGCCTCACATTGCCACCCCCAGACCACTATATGGTATCAGTTGACAATCCTCTCAGAGAGGCGCAGGCGGAACAATCTGTCCGAGATATATATGACGCCATTCTATCCAGGTTTCTTTTTTGGGGGCTATTTCTAAGTTTTTGCATTACGCTACCATCAGCACTTATGGATAGTTCTTTTGACTCCATGACCCACCCATCTGGTACCATACTTGATAACTTTCTAGAGGACGTAGATAGTATCCTTTACAACAGTATGTTTTTTCTCTTTTATATGAGCCCCAGGCATCTCCAGCTTGCAGCAGGAATCACTATCCTCGATAGCGCTACCATGGGGGCACATCCACCTTATATATCTATAAGGGCTCAGGCAGGCTTTGGGGGAAGAAATATAGTGAAATAAATCCCTCCCCAGGCAGGCAGTTAGTTGGAAGCCCGAGGCGAAGCGGAGATAGAGCCATAGCGAATGAAGACGCTTACTGTGACGCTGCTCTTCGATGCACTTCCATCGTAGTGCATATCTTAGATGGAGGGTTGGCTTTATACTATTTGATTCCTTCCCTCAATCTAGATCCAATGCTAGCCGGTATGTATAGAGGGTGGTTGAAGAGAGGGTGTTGCCGCTGAGACAAACGATTCGCTAAGGGTTTACTTCTGTGAAAAGTAGCGAGCGGGTTTATTAGGGGGATGGATGGGGAGTGGACTTTGCAAGGCGCAAAGATTTGAAAGCCAAGCCCCGCTCTTTGAGGGGAATAAATAAAGGGCACCTTCTAACTCAGGGTTTCTTTTGCGTGGGGTTGATAAGGAATTACCCCAGTGTTATTCTCTTTATGCTCTCTTTGGACAGGGGAGATCATTGTTTCAGTACGTTACGGCCTTACTCTACTATAATCTTCCCGTCAAACAAACGAGCATGCCCTTTTTGTTCTTTGGCAAGCCTTTCCCGTAGTGCAAGCCAGCAAGATGGAAGGAATGGCCTCGTACCCTTACTGAAAGATGATGTAATCAGTTCCCGTTAATGAATTCCCATCAGTTCTTCCTTCTTTAGGTAATATGCATACGACTGATCTCTGCCTTTCTTTTTAGGGGTGTTCGCTGCGTTTCCATGTTGTAGATCGCGAGTATCATGTCGGTAACTAGCCCCCCAAGCAAATAATGAGAGAATAGGAATAAGGGGAAAAGGCCAGCCAGCCAGGGAATAATAATATAAGAAGTTGTACATAAAGATATTCAGATAGAAAAAGGGTTGAGAAAACACCTCTGATACTGACATGCCTACCTTCCTGAACTCACATATTCCTTTCTTAAGGCTGCTTTTGAAGCCCTTTCTAATCTAAGGGCCTTGGTAAAGACTTCGTACGTATGGGGAGTTTCATCCATCTTCCCTTTCCCCTTTCCATTCCTACCCGTCGTTACTGGTTTACTCCTCGTTCACTTTTTTAGGCCTATTCCTAGGCTTTGCCCTATCCCTCGTTTATCCCTTTCCGCGCTACTTCCCTTCCCTTATCTTCCCTTGATGCACTATGCGCTTACTTCTTTTCTTTTCATGCACTATTCCCTCTGATGCTTAGGTCAGGTAACCCTTCCCCTATGATGCTTAGGTCAGGGAACCTCTCTCTCGGATGCTTAGGTAATTACCATTTGACTTGATGGTCAGGTTAGGTAGCTGCTGTGTCTAAAGATGGAGTTCTTTTTTTTCTACTTAGATACCTGGCTTTCTTAAGTTACCGAAATAAAATGAGTCATTAGTGAAAGCAATACTTCGTACATTGAAAGGCTTTGGTTAATGAAAGTCCAGGCTTTTCTGGTTTAAATCCTTGTGTATTGAAATCCCAGGTGGTTGTTGGGATTTACTTTTTATTCTTTCTGAAGAGTGAGATTAGAGCAATACTTCGTGCAGTAAGAGGCAGGCAATGTGGGCTGAGCGTGAGAATGTGAGCTAATAAGCTATGTGAGAATGTGAGCTGAGCGTGAGAATGTGAGCTAAGCGAATGTGAGCTAAGCGAATGTGGCCTGGTGAGTGAGCTGGGCGAATGTGAGAATGTGAGCTGAGCGTGAGAATGTGGGCTAAGCGAAATAAAGCTTGTAATGTGCTATGCTTGACCTTGCTCTGAGGTGCCCTCTGTAACTCCGAAAGGAAGTGTCCTCTGTCATAAATATTGTTAAGGGGCTTTGCTTTGCGAGGTATATCTTTCTCTAGTTATCGTCCTCTCGTTAAGGGGCTTTGCCGGGTCTATCTCAAGTTAGTTTCTATCTAGTTACCGTTTCTCCCTGTCTACGGGATTGATTCTCCCTCGTTAAGGGGCTTTACTTCTTCGTAACGAGGTAGGGGAAATACTAGGAATGTGAAGGGGGATCAATACTTCGTTACTTTTTTTGTTAAGGGGCTTTACTTCGTTACGAGGTGGGGCTTTGGTAAACTTCTAGTTACGACCCATTGCTAGTTACCAATTTTCCCATTGTTAGTGAAAAGTCCCCTTCCTGTGCTATGCCTTCCCGGGCTGGGGTAAGAGCGACTAGTCAAGCAAGAGAGTATAAAATATAAAAGAAACAAAGAAACAAAGAGAGAAAGAAAGACTTAGCAAAATAGATTCTTTTCAGTTCAGTAATTACAATGTCTTTCGCCGGGGGAATGCCTTTCGACGAGGGAATACCTTTCGCCGAGATCTTCTTTAGACGAATTCTTTCGCTGATAGGGCCGTGAAACCTGGGGTTCTTCATCGTTATAGATAGCTCGGTTCGACCCCGCCCTTACCCAAGCTTTATTACATATAAGAAATGTATACAAAACAATTGAATGAATTCTCTTTTAGGTTTTCATGGGAACCGGATAAAATAACAAGGGCAAATACTCATGATTACTGAACCATTCTTCTCCCACAATAGTCGTGCGGTTGGGGGGCTGGCTACATACCTCTCATTTTGTTTATTCTGACCCTTTGATTCCTTATTTTGTATCTTTTCCTATGGTATTTACGTTACGAAGTTATGAAACGACTAGTTCAGATATTTCTGCTGATCAGAGATTAGAAAATGTAAGTAGGAACGGGGGGTAAAGACTCCTCAAACGAGAATGCTAATGCTAGATCTAAGTCATTGGAATCTTTCAGATGGGGTTAGTTTCCTGTCTCCGACCCCGTAGTTCGGGCCGTGTCTCAGATACCGGGCGGGGAAAGAGCAAAAAAGGGGGGGCTCATCATTGGGTCTCCCCCTTTCTATGCTATGAGATAGAATTATAGAGAAGCATCATCGTCGTTCCTCTTAGTAATAGGATATCCGATTCAAGTGGCATCATTACCGATGGAATGGAAGACAGGTGGTAAGGCATGGTCCTTGGTACCCACATGCGGAGGGTAGAATTGCTCTACTATGATCTAGCGAATATTCGTGTTATTCGAAGCGCCTTGCCCCGACTAGACTATATAAGTACGCAAGTATCTAATCGATCTGCCCAGTATAGAAGTACCTAAAGTAAAGGGGCTTTCGTCTGGTGAATATAAGCCTGCCCTTCTCACTTCTCGTTCCTTTGCTCAGTCCAGACCCGATTGGATCGGCCCTACTTTATTTCCGGCCGGCCTACCTAGTGCCTTAGATGTTTCTCTCTACACGCACGAGTCGGCCAACCCACATGAGTTACCTAACCCATAGATGGAGATTGATAGGTAGTAATTATATGCCTCTCGGTGGGAAGTTCTATCCGATCCGGCAAAGCGAGCGGCCTACTTCTAATCTAATTCGAAAATGCCGGATAACCAACATTGGGGTTGGGGTTTCAGAAGCAAGGCTTTTTGCTCCACATACATAATGAGTGCGCATGATAAGAGCACCACTCCTTCCTTCCTTCCTCCCTATTGATCTTCCATATTGATCAAGGACGCACACCCATAATCATATATATATGTATATTCGCTCTCAACCACCACCTTGGGCAAAAGAAAATATCCCGTATCTGATTGCTCGCCCGTGGGGTACGGTTCCGTCCCGTATCCACTCACCCGTTTCGGTTGCCTTTTGGCGACTGCTCAGGGACCTTACTGAGCGTACGATCCGGGCTGTTCCCCTCTCTCGACTCTTGACCCGCACCCTATCTGCTTACTTAAATGGCTTGCTTAGGGACCTTACTGAGCGTACGATCCGCGCTATTTCTTTCCCTCTCGACTCTGGTCTTAGCACCAGCCACCCACTGCTTGCGCTAATAGATGCCACGCAATAGATCCATTCGAGGGCTGTTTAACAAGACTGCTTGTTCGGAGTTGCGCGTACAACGTGGCACTCCGAGTTGCTTTTACTAAGTTAGAACGTTCGTTAGGAAACTACCCCTTTGCCATCAATATTGCAGCAATCAATCAATAAGGTAAAGACCATAGGTTCTATCCGCAGGCAGTGAGGAGTTCCAATTCCTTCAACCTGCCCTTCTTCGCTCCCTCTCCCTTTCGAGCGCATAACATAAATGCCCTACCTATCGGTCGGCGGTCGAGGGAATCCTATTGGTTGGTCGAGTGCTCTCCATTATAATGAAGTGGAGCAAATGACCTCCTGACTCAATAGGTAAAGCGAGCCCTCTCCCCTCTCCCTATAAAAGGGAGAGTGCATAAATGCTCTCTCCCCCCTATCGGTCGAGGGAATCGTTGGTCGAGTACTATTGTTCGAGTATATTATATAATAATATATTAACACCCTCTAGGAGATCGACTAGTTGGTTGGCGAGTTATATACGTACAAAAGGAGCCTTGTTAAATATATAACTCGCTAGAAATCAATGTTGGTTGAGCCTTCTATCGACCGACCCTCGACGATTCTTTCTTTCCAGGCATTTCACCTGCACAGAGAATAAATAGGAGTGAGTTCGTGATTCCTATTTTTAGACCCATAATACAGTTTAGAAAGGGATAGATTTTACGGTCATAAGTTCTGCTCCCTATCATGCATTTAATATCATGTTGTTAATACGTAGATAAGGGTGGGATCGATCGTTTCTCTCTCTTCTTAGGTCTAGGCATGCGATCATGATAGATATTCTAGCATGGTTCGAGAGCGAGATGCCACCGGTGTCCCTAATATGGGGGGGCTCCGCTGTTCCCCTTCCAGCACCGGGCGGTTCCCTCTATCTAAATGTACAGGGCCATTCCGGATACAACCGGTACACCATAGGTTGGCCCAACCCAGTCCTATCGTCGAAGGCTCTCGGGAAGTCTCAATGCCCCGGCATCCGTCAGCGTCACGAGGGAGAAGAAGGAGGTCGAAGTGGTGGCCATCCTGTGGTCTTTGTGTCATGGGTTCTATATATAATACTCTTTCCTTAGGTCATTTATGCACTCGACCCTTTCAAACTACTTAAGAGGGAGAGGGCACTCTAGAGATGCACTCAACCGATATCCGGAGGCTTAGGGTCGATCTCCTCGTCAAGCATCGATTCATAGAACGTTAAGTAATAACGATGCTCTCCCTATCTATTTGAATTTGAAAGCGAGGGAGATAGCTTTTATATAAGCACTCGACCTTTCGTAACCCTTCCTTATGAACTTTCTGAGCCTGTCTTATGAGGTATTCTGAGCCAATGAGATAGTATTCTGGTATGGTATTCTGAGCCAATGAGCCTGTCTAGAGTCCTCTTTTGGCATTCTTCATTCACTCTAACACACACTCTGCTAACTACTTCAATAACTCTGAAACACGAAATCAATGCACTCTTAAACACTCCAACTCCCATTCTGAAACACACTCTGCAAACGACTTCAATGGATATAGATGGATATAGATGGATATAGTCAGACGTTCGCCTTCATACGGGAGATTCTCTAAGGTAAGGTCTGGTAAGACAATCAAGGAGAAGGTCAAGCCACTCGGTCTTCTCCTCTCGGTCCCAACAGACATTCTTATCGGTCTTCTAGCTGGCTGGTTGCTCTCATTCATTGCTTGCTCTCATAAGGAACGGGAAAGCCAAGGAACGGCTGGTTGCTGGCTGGATGGGTGGGAGTAAGACCTTTCCTTCTTAAAAGGCTGGTCCTACCTTCCCAGCTTATCGGGTGAGGGGAAAGATTGGAATGAAAATCGGAGGGATCAATTGAGAATAACGGAAGGATTCGTGAAGTAAAAACTGATTCAAAATTGGAATTTGAAAAGATTTGTATTTTGATAGGACCCTCATTCTACTCCTCCCCCTCACTTTCACCTTAACCCCTAGAGATCACTTAGGCACTATCCTATGGCTTACGGGGTGACTAGATTATTTACCAAACACGGATGCAAAAGAGAAGTACGCCAAGGAAGGGATAAGTACGCGAAGCAAGATAGAAGTGGCCTACCTATCTCACAGCTGTACCCAGCACACCCACCTTTCCTCTCGCGTCACGCACCTACTTCCCACCCGTGAGACGCGTCACGAGGGAGGGCCTGAGGTAAAAGAGCTCCCAGAGCGCACCCAACAAACACAATCGTTTCCAAAAACAATGGTTTATGCGGGCTATCTTATTCCGCTTGACACTAAGGAAAGGCCTGGCACACTATATATATATAATATATATAACCCTGCCCCGATTCGCTTACTCCCAGTGAAGTCAGAAGATCGTGAATATGGACGCTTCGTTCTGTATAATTGCCCTCTATTCGTTAGACGAGATTGCTCTCGGCACTGGACTATTAAGCTACGCAAGGCAATAATATTCAACTCGCCGCTCCCGTTCGATTCGTTTTATTCTAAGTAAGGCGGCGGCAAGGTAAACCACGGCAATCGCCCTGTAGTGGCGGCGTATCGTTGAGTCAACCCTATCTTTTTAGTTCATGGCAATTGTTATTCCAATCGTTCTGCCCTTTCATCATGGCGGCAATCGATGATCGGTGACTGATGGAAGCCAAAGCGATGCGTTCATTTCCCATCGATTGATCTGCTGACCACCAGAACCGAGGCCAAAAACAGGAAGAAGTAGAGCAAGAAGTAGACCAAATCCGTC
>Ga0316212_1000012_pt1 | contig 20571 bp, 11 predicted proteins | sample NRE1metagenome_FD_207799 | JGI IMG/M metagenome (GOLD analysis project Ga0316212, IMG submission 207799) | Spruce roots microbial communities from Maridalen valley, Oslo, Norway - NRE1 | ecosystem: Host-associated > Plants > Roots > Unclassified | place: Norway: Oslo | collected 2017-09-14
CTGCCATACGCCTTATCTTATTGGGGCATTTCCCTTACCCCTGAAACTTCTTGCTTTCCACCTAGGGAGGGCCATGGAGTGATAGATGCTCAACCCATGAATTGACTTGATCTTAGAAGCAGGACGGGATCTGAAAACCGAATACTTACCCTTGACTTTCTTTTCGTGCCTGAGACCTAGGGCCTTGGAGAGAGTCATGCCCAACCTCTTATGAAGCCAGGAAGGAATAGAAGTTGAGTACGGCGAGAATCCCTTACCTTTATCTCTTCATCCTAGGAAATGGAGTAACAACCCTAGAAGCCAGGAATACTCAAGTAGGCAGGGGCATGCTATGAACCCCTTGGTTTACTCTTTACCTGCTAGAACTAGACCTGTTAGAGCCCTAGATCACGAACTTCATTAATCGCGTCGGTACTGAATGTTACTTACCTTATCTTAGAAGCACCTGATGGGATGGATGGACTTAAACATAGAGCATTGTTTGATGGGCGGGCCTTCAGACTACATTGCCAGGAGATGGATCATACTTGCTTTATTAATCTTAGGAGGGGAAGGGAAGTACGGCACTCTGACTATTTCACCTTTACCCTACCTTACCCTTCTTGTGTTACCATAAAGCACCTAATATGCCTTCAGACCTATATTCCTATACTACTACTTCATGAAGCCCTTAGTTAGGAGGGTTGGGTACTGCTATGAACCCTTCTCTTCTCAGGACGGGATGAATCAACGGAAGGTGGTGTGGAATTGTCGGAACTGCCTGATTGATTCTCCACAGCCAGCATTGCCAAGATATTAGAATGGAGGATGCCGAGTCACCATTGATAGGATATATGCCCGGACAGCCCACATTGCCAGGAAGGATATTAATTGACGGATGGATGCCCAGTCACCATTTAGATAATATGCCCAGCCAGCCACCATTGCCAGGATATTGATTGATTGATCCCAGTCAGCTAGGTCACTAGGATATTTATTATATTTACCCTACCCTTTTCTTCTAGGTACCACGTATTCTCTTCTAGGTATCACGTCTTAACTATTCTTGTTAGTCCCTTTTACCCCCTTTACAACCAGACTCCAACTACCTATTATCCCCACCCAACACTTACCTCATCAATTGTAGGTACCATTATGCCAGGAGATGAATGGATTGATGCGCCCAGTCACCATTGCTAGGAGATGCCCAGCCAGACACCATTGCTGCTAGGAGATCCAGTCCCTTTCATGTTAGTCCCTCCCTTTACCATCAGAATACAACTACCCTACTGTTTGTAGCCCCACCAAAACAATGAACCTCATGAATCTTAGTAGTAGGTACCATTATATGATCTTGTCCGGCCAGGCTAAAACTGGACCACCCTTTTAGTAGTAGTCATACCATTCATACCACAACCACATAGCACCATCACTTCTTATACCCTTCTTAGACACACAGTCTTGTTAGTTGCTTCTTACGTTGACTGAGCAGTTTAAGCAGTCGATTCTTATGCTTAACCACCATATCCAGTTGTTGATCCACCTGCAATTCTCCGGAATAGCAATTCTCTGAATCTCGTACTTCGGAGCAATTTCGGAGCAGCTGCTTCAAACACTTAATAAAATCGATTTGGATTTGATAGCTGTGGCCGTGCTGCTCGCTCTGGACGCACCTTCTAAGCTCTCTGAACCTGGTCTTTAAGTGGTAAATTCAGTACAGAAAGGTGGCATGGGTAGATCCAACAGTAGATCCAGGAGAAGCAGATTAACCCCTAGCAAAGGAAGGTACTCAGAGTGGCGTATGTGGTCGCCCTTTATAGTGAAGTGAATTGTTGTTCGCTCCCAGTGCCGAGTGATTTCCCTGTTCCGCATGAGAATAGGCTGCTAGGGAAGCTAACTGGTCCATCACCTTGGCTAACTGCATCACGACACTTTGTTATTGAACCGGCTGGGCTGCTTGCTGGTATGGTTGGATGGGCAACGCCATCTTCTATTATTTAATTTACCACCTTGACCTTGGACCTGGACCTTGAGATCGGAAAAACATAGTATTTTCCCTCTCCTTATCAGTCGAGCATGCTATCGCACCCTCTACAGCTGCTCTAGGAAAATCTCATATTAAAAGAACTCTTCCAAACTAAACGAGTTAACAAACGATGTTGAATCTTCCTTGGCCGTGTAAAACCTGGAGATTAGCTTTATGTTATCCCAACAAGTCCTCAACCCAGGCACGAAGTGTTTTCAATTCAAATATTGGATTGCAACGTATATAACGCATAGTCTGGCTTGCGATACTGATAAGACGAGGTACGGAGTAAGGTGAGGTACGCAGTAGGATGAACTCCGATAGGGAAAAAGTAAGGTGCGCAGCAGGCATGGAATGGCGCTAACTCCGAAATGAAACTCTGAGGAGGGAGGGTAGAGTTTCGAGGGCGCCTCTTAAGATTAGACCTCTCATATTGGGACGTGAGATTCTACCTCGATGGGGAGGTTATACCTCGTATTGGGAGTGAGATAATTTCAAGTAGAAAGAAAGCTAAGCATCAACATCAACATCAACCACTTGGATCAACACCTGGGTTGACACGTACCTGGCATCGACACCTGAATCGAGTAGCGGCTATCTACAATGACCACCACCACCTCCTCCTGTCAATGAGACTGACTATCACACCATTGGCTGCTATTGGCGACCACTAGCAATGAGTGTTTCCAGCTCAACCTTTCCCGGTATCCGAGCTGAGCAGCCCGGCCCATCCAATGAATCCATCCATCCAATCAGAGAGAAACGTTCTGAAAAGTCAAAAACTTTCAGTATATATGATATTATGCAAGCCGAGCAGCTCAAGCCGAGTACCAAAGCCAAGCAGCAAAACTAGCAGCAAAACCGTGGTTTCCAGCCCCACCAGGTAAGAACATTCCCGCCCAAGGCTCTCAATATATATCGAGGTAGAGATCGATATTGAGTTAAAGGATCTAGGGTTTCGTGGATTTCGATGTAGAGTTCTAGGTCGAGTAAGAGTTCGAGGTTCTAGGTCTAGGTCGAGGAGGAACTACTCGCCTGACAGAAGGAGGGCGAGGAGGGCATTCTGTTGAGCGAAGCGAGCCCGACGAGAAGGCAAGCTGGGGCCTCGCCCTTGAGAGCCTCATGGTGAATGTGTTTCTTCCTAAAGTTGGTCGAGTATCTTCTTCTATAGGGTGAATCTCCGAGAGGGTGAGACCTGAGTGACTGAAGGAAGGGAAGAGTAGTTAATCTAATTATATACGAGCATATGCTGAAGGAAATGATCTATAAAAAAATGAATAATGTGAGTCCCAGGTCATTTTCATAAAGAAATCTATTGCTGGCTTAAGAAAGAAAATCCCTGCCTAACCTCTCTATCCTGAGCTTTGGGGTCTGAACTCCGAGAGGGAAAAAGATTTGACCGGAGTTCCCTAGGAAATTCTATAGACAACTCCGAGAAATTAGATAGTCAACTAGCTAGTTGGAGATGATCACGGAGTTCTATAGGATGCGCAAGCAGGCTCGACTAAAAGGAGAGGATGCCCCCGGCAGGGCTCGACTAAAAGGAGAGGATGCCCCCGGCAGGGCTCGACCGTAGGGAGAGGAAATATCCTATTCGTAATTACGTATAAAATACAAAATGATATCTTGCCCATTCGTCAACCCCCTAACTTCTCAGCGGGTCAATTCCTAATCCAATCTAACTCCTCCAAATTCAATCTCTTTCTTCACTCCTTTCGGCATTGTTAACCCTCCTAGCTAAGCTTGTGGCGAGGTTTGCATTTTCCCAGATGCTTTGCGTTGAGGCGAGGTGTCGAATCCCCCAAACGTAGGCGATTGTGTACCAGAGGGCGTCCATTATCTGAGATTCTGTCCTTTGCCTGTCTAAATTCTTGGGACCCAAAAGAAGTGAGGTTACAAAGAGAGCTTGCTCTATGTTTTCCCTCTTTCTTTTTCACATCGGATAATTGGGTGCGATTGGGTCTGAAACAACAACATATTCATAATAGCACAAAGGTAGGTGGTCTAATAGAGTGTTCCCCCCGGAAGGGACTATGCGCACAAGGAACGAGGCTATGTGAGTGATACCATTTCCATCTCACTCATTGTAGTAGCCAGTCCAACAACACCTACGTCACGAAAACATAACCCTCAAGGAAGAGAGAATAGGTAGAGCCTTCAGTGAGAGGGGCTAGGTTTAGCCATTCATGCAAGTCAGCTAGTTTCGTTCATGCTAGTCAGGTAGTTTCAGTCAGGCAGGTAAGGTTGTGCCAGTGTGAAGTGTACCCATTCTCCCATAGCTACTTCCTACACCCATTCCAAAACGTAAGTAAAAAGATGCTTTAAATCAATATGTGATATCTGCTATGTGGAGTGTTTGGAGCGCTAGTTGGTGAAAGCTAATGGTTACAGGCTTCTGGCTTCTGGCTAGAGGTTGAATGGCCGGCTAAGGGCATCTTCAGTTGAGAGGTGAAAGGCAAAGGCTAAAGGTTCCAAGGTTCAAGGTGAGAACTGGTGTTTCCAGACTTACTGTGTGAAGTTGGGATGGTTGCACTGGTATGTATCGGTGGTATGGTTGTCTCTTTTTTGGGGAAGCAGCAGACTTATCAATAAAATCAATCAACTCAATAAAAAAAAGCGCGTACTCTGTAGCAACATATATGAAGATAAATGTAAAAATCCTTTCAAAAGATCCGATCCCGCGAAGCGCCCACCCCGTCCGTATGGGTTATTCCGTGCACCTCACTACCAGCCAGCCGCCCACACATCCCCATATAGCTAGCAAGCCCTCTTTACTCTCTCCCGCCAACTTCCTCCATTCTGGGTTCTCCCGGCCCTCGGGTTGTACCAGCCGAACGTTCGAGCATAACGGCGGTTTAAACCAGCCTTCGTGTTCTCCCAGCCCTCGCTCGGTGCCTCCACCAGCAATCGGCGGTATCCTGCCTGTAATAAATAAACGTCGTGAAACGGGACTCATCAGTAAGAATAAAATCACTTTAAGTGCCAAAATGATAGAGATTTATACTGTACCCCATAAAAGCGAGGTTATCTAAATATAAACGTGAAATTAGAGGGTTTTCATGATTCTGTACCAACTAAACAGAGTTTCTGCCCCGAATCAGGTAGGCCATCAATATATCAATAACTTGTATCAGCAAAGCTCCTTCCCCTCGCTGAATGGGTCTACCTCCCCTTCTCTCCCGGAATCCTAGCTGTATGGCAATGACTTCTGTCAATGACTGACCACTGGCTATCGGCAATTACAACTGTAAATGACTGGCTATGCGCTGCTATGTGTATGGCAAAATAAAATCCATTTCAGCGCCCCAATGAGATTTATCGTCTTCCCTAAAAATGCAATTTGAAGTATAAAAACAGTGAATGAGGCGTTTTTGTGAATCCAGTTCGAAGTGACCTTCTCGCCTGGTCCGAGCCAGGTAGCCCAGTCCGATTAGCCAAGTCGATTAGTCTAGTGGAATAGCGCAGCAGCCATCCATCCATCCGTCCAAGTTGAGTAGCGTAGTTTTTAGTAGCTGCCAAGTTGAGTAGGCCTAGTCCGAGTAGCCTCTTATCTATAAGCCAAAGGGTCGAGTTCGAGATAAAGGTATGGATGCTCTGGTCTAGTTCTCCTGGTGAGGTCTTATTGGAATGATGTTCTCTGCCTCAAGGCATTGAATTTACTACTTTGACAAGACCAGGGTCAGGAAATAATAAGCTACTTAACATACGCCACCTTAACACTTTATTATTTACCACCTGGAGAGGTCCGAGAGGTCTTGCCTTCCCGCTACTCTATTTTTGTTTTAGGTTAGTTTGCATGCTATAGAAAAATAAAAGCGCAATAAAATATATTGCATTCAATGTAAAGTACTTGTAAAGTCAAATTCAATGAAGAAAGATCACTTGATTACTGGAACGAATGATCTATGTATAGGGACCGATTTTGTAGTGACTGGGCTAAGAATCCTTGGAACGAACAGGTGATCATGCCCTTTTCTCATAGAATAGATCGAATCAACTGCCGGAGCACATGGAGAAGGGACTGGAAAAGAATTAGAAAAAACCAAATCCTATTTCATTGCTATTCGGATTTATTTCCATAGTGCTGAGCTAATTGGCACATAATTAATAGTCGTGCTCTTCGCAGTTATCCTTTCAACACCTCTATTTAGATATGTAGATAGGAGACTATATCGCTTCTGATCTACTCTGCAATATAGAAACCTTTAAGCGGTTCGAAAAGCAAAACTATTCTGCTGTGATTGAAAGTCAAATGGGGACGACCTGCGTGGTCCAGGGAGTAATACAGATCTATGTGACAAATAAAGGTGAACGAGGAACGAAAGACCCCCGATCGGGGAAGGAAGGGAAGGGCGTTCAAGAAATGCACTTTACCATAGATTACTTGGGAGGGGCCTGGCCAACCCTCTTCTTGGAGACAGCCATGAGTATGTTCTGAAGCGGGAGACACGTCCGGTTCCAAAACAGATGTGCCACACGCTTTGTTTGTTCGCCTACATCGGCCGCCATCAAAAGATGGCGAGTCGTTATGATTTCGTTCGGTTCTTCAATGAACCCGACCCTGGGGAAACAAACCTGAATTCATGAAATTGCCAGGCGGCAGCGACATGAGAGGGGCCAAGCTGAGAACCAACACATGTCCGCACTTCACTTCGAGGTGAGCGAAGCCCGAAGCCCTCACTACTGCTAGCTTCGGAACAGAACAGACAGCGAACCCCAAACGAACCAAGTCCAACAGCGCTACCCAACAGCAGCCGGATGACGAGACCACGAGAAACTTTCATTCGAATGCCCTTTGAAATTAAAGTGGTTTCTGCGGTACGATTCCGGTTCGTAGGGTTTCAGCCCTTTAAGCTTTCGGTCGAGTGCTTAAACTGGAAATTTCCCTAGTGCCTAAAGAACACTTCCCTAGGCCGGTTTCTTAAGTTGATTCTTCCCCTCCCAAAAACTGTTTAAACCAAGCAGGAGAATCTCTTTCCGTGTACCTGCGCAGCTCTCTCGACTCATATTGGCTGAAGAAGCATCCGACGATGAAAGAAAGAATAGTATTCCGCCCCCTGCCCTCGTTCGACGTCCTGCTACCGAACTGCAGGTCTCGTCACTTCAACGATCAACGCGTTTTCTAGCTATTAAGTCAGCCCTGTGAGTCCCGGAACTCTTCTTTCCACCCGCTTATCGAACATGAACGGATCGGACTCTATGCCATTAAACCTTACAAGCTAAACCAACCAAACGGAAGCCTAGTCAATTATATACGTATTAACAACTTCTCATTCATACAGCTTAGATCTCCTTTCGGAACGGCGGCGACTTTCTATCGATCGAACCTGTCGTTGTTCAAGCGTATATAGTAGCATCTACCTTTGCGGATCTCTCTTTCTTTAAAGTATGAACGTTGATTTAAGCGTCACTTCATAAAGCATCTTTCTGGCGTCCTCCTCTTGAGATATAAAGCGCATCTTTCTCTTACTTACCTGATATTCCACTAAAGATAAGAACAGAGTGGGAAAGAGGCAGTTCATGAGGCAAGCCCCACCAACCCCACAACCTAACCAAGGTATTCCTGCTTGGTCTTCCTGCAATAGAAAATATCCTTCCTGCTTGGGTATTCCAGCTTGGGTCTTCCTGCTAGTCCTATAGATTGGGTAACTCATAGTTCAAGATATCACTGTAAGTCCTTTCTTAAGTCCTTAAGTCCTTAAGGACTTAAGTAAATATCTACACTGCTCCCTGCCGGTCGCATTACTATCTCAATGTTGGATAGCTCCCTTCGGTCGCAATACTATATGTTGGAGAGCTCCCTTCATTTACCGATAGGGATAAGGTAGACAGAAAGGGATACATATACTTTAAGGGAAGGAGACTGATGAATCATATATAAAGGAAAGTAATTGGATACTTTTGGAGACTTGAAGGGAGAAAGACTAAGACTTGAAGGGATACTGATGGAGACTAATACTAAGACTTGAAGGGATGGAGACTAACTAAGCATATACTTGAAGGGATAGGATACATATACTTAAAGGTACTTGAAGGGATAGGATACATATACTTAAAGGTACTTGAAGGGATAGGATACATATACTTATGGGGAAGGATACTTATACAGATAGGGAGACTGACCACATCCATCCACATTTCCCGATACATTTCTATCTATCCTTTTCTATTTCTTTCTATTAGGGAATGGTGGATAGTAAAAGAAGTGATAAGCCCTGGAAAAAGAGAAGGTATAGAGGGCAGAGTGGGAAAGAGTAGGAAAGAGTAGGAAAGAGGCGTATGAAGGCGAACGTATGAAGTAGACAGAAATGGGAAAGATGGCGAACGTATGAAGGCGAACGTCTGATGGCGACAGATAATCTCCCGTATGAAGGCGAACGTACGAAGGCGAACGATAAGAGAATCCAGCCTTATACGCAGGGAGAATCCAGCCATAATAAGACGAATGGCGACCTTAACAAAATGGATGAAACAAGTAAGAAGGAAAGTCTCTTAACAAAATGGATGAAAGAGGACCGAAGAGCCAACCCCACTTGCATAGTCCACTGGCACCGCACTTCTATCCAACCACCTTACCAGAATGGAACAAGGCAAGGAAAGGCAAAGAATGGCAAGGCAAGGAAAGGGAAAGGACAGGCAAGGCAACGCAAGGCAAGGCAACGCAAGGACAGCTACTTCCCTCATTACTGCCAGTATCACTAATCCCATTTAGCTTTACCAGAATGGAACAAGGCAAAGCAAAGCAAGGGCAGCTACTTCCCTCATTACTGCTTCTTTCAGTCTCACTAATGCTTTATTCTTGCCCATGAACAATACGGACCCCAGAACACCACTAGCAAACCGTACGATTCTCTTTGGACCCACCAATCGGACGAAGCTTTCTCTAGTCTTCTCTTCCCAACGCTTTCTCTAGTCTTTTCTCCTCCCAAGGCTTTAGCTAGTCTTCTACCAAGGCTTAAACTAGTATTCTCTTCCCAAGCTTGCCTATCCAGAACTCAGAGAAGGGAAAGGCAGGCAGTTACATCTACCAGCCAGAAGAGCCAATCTATAACTATGATATGGGTGTGCTCTAAGTGAGGCTATAACTGCTATGTCCTAATAGGTAGTATATAGGTGTCTCTGGTAGGATAGACAGGAGAAACACATCGCCTCAAACCGGGGTTCTGCGCGTTGAATCGCTTCAAGTAAAAGAGCCAGTCCAACCCGGTTCCACTACTCACGTTCAAGCTTGTTCTTACCGTTCTGCCCGTTCCATAGCCAGCCCCCTTTGACTGTCCCAGGTTTCCTTCGCGCAGATCCTTAGCCAACAGCAGTAGTTTCAATTGAACTAGAATCAGTTTACTCAGCAGCTAAGGTAGCAGCATCCATAGGGAAGTAGACGAACAACTTATTTGCTCAGTCCAATTGCTCTATATGTGTATCACCCATTATGCATTACCAACTTAGCTGACCAAGTCCGACCTACACTTGTCTCTCTATACATGCACCCATCCAGAAGCCATCCAACCAATGATCTAACCGTATGCACGACCTAATGTATGGTTCGCTCTTTACGCATGCATGATCCAATTACTACGTGTCATACAAGAGCGATTGATCAGCCTGAACGAACGCGATCTCTTCGCTCGTTATAAACAACCTAGCTCAGTCGAATGCTCTCTATGTATGCACCCGTCCGATGCCATCATCAAGTCACTGAGAAATCGCTTAGCCGTGTTGTTATATACGCATTATGCTCTCTCTCTGTTACGTTAATATTCCATACCAACTAAGCTTTCCGAACGCTGTCTCTTCACCGTAGCAGTCCAGTCGAACTATCACTATACATGATTAGCCAAATGTGATCTCTACTTGTCTCTGTATGCGTGCATTACTATGGATCCGCACCTGATACTTCGCCTGGGACGGGTGCTACTGAAATAGGCTCTGCTACTGGTGAATCTGCATCTCAATCCGGTCCTGCTCCTACTACCCTTGCTTCCTCTCCTGCCTCTCTAGCAGCCTTTACCTTTGTCTTTGCCTCTATCTACGCTGCTAGGTTCCCATCTCGATCTGCCTTTCTTTCTGCTGGTGCCTCCGCCCATGCTGATGGATCTACTGGATCAACAGAAATAACTGCACCATCTGCAGGATCTACTGGATCAACAGACACGACTGGCGTTGCTCTAACTACCTATGCCTGCGTTCCTGGTTTTCCCTCTCTATTTTACTGGTCCACTCAATTAACTGGATGTGAAATGGGCTATCGAATGGAAGGATCTTAAACTAAACTTGGAACTTAAGCCTTTGTTACCATCGCTGCCTGTGCCACCAATGTTTACGTTCTACCTTACTCTGGTGCTAGTTTCAGGTCATCAACTGATTCTCGACCCAGAAAGGATGTTTAGCAAGGTGGTGGTTATGGACGAATGGGAAAGAAGCGGGGTCATTTGCATGGCCTACAAGCTCTCTTATTTTGTGGGCCCTAACCTGTCACCCTTGCCTCTGGTTCTCGAAATGGAATTTCAACTGGAAGTGGGTGGGTTGTTCCTGGGTGTTTTTTATTGATGGATAAACGAGTTCTGCAGGATCGTCGCTATGATATTAAAAGTGTGCCGCGATGGAGAGCTTGGAACCAACAAACACGCTTTGTGGCTGGATCAGAACGAGAAGAGATAGTGCTGGTTGGGGAGCCTGGACCGTAGAAAGGAGAGCGCACTCCAGAGAGGAGGTAGCTTATTGGAAAGCGAGCCTCGGGGAGCAAGCTAGGGGCTGGACCGGAGATCTTGAGCTTAAGAAAATAGAAGAAGTCTACAGCTTATAAATTAATAGAAATAGGGGGCCTGAAACATCTAAGTAGCTATAGGAAGGATAATCATATACGGGTCATTGCAAAGAGATAGACAACTCCTTGGTTGTCCCAGTAAGTAAGGTCAGGTCCATCCAAACCATAGCATCCTTCCTAAAAGAGTATCGGACGGTTATGTATAATAATAATATATTGGAAATAATAGAGGGAATTACCAGAAAATATGAGGAAATAAACGGGAAAATATGCCATTTAGCGAGCGATCCCATCAAAATGACTTCGCGGCCTGAAACATCTAAGTAGCGACAGGAGGGGGGAATTGCCCAAAATATGAAAACCACAGGACTCTGCGAAGTGGTAACACAATGTATAGAGTCTTACACCCCCTGTCAGGTTGGAAGGAAAGGATATAAGCTTGTTTCAAGTGAAAGGCTAAAAGGGGGTGCGGGATGACCTCCCTCCGTAAGCATGCATGCATAAGATAAGAAAGACTGCATCGGATGCCCGGGCATTGAGAGGGAAGGACGCTTGCTTCCAAAGTCGAAAGGCCCTGCATGGGTAGATACCGTCTGTGATCCATTCTATATAATCCATTCTATATATAGTAGGGGATAGGTTTCGGGGTTTTTAGTTTCGATCTTGGTTCGAAGTATGAGTGAAAGAATACTACTAATTTCCCGCCCATTATTTATTCTCAACCTTTCTATTCCTTTTTCTCTGTGCGAGTCATTTCAGTGAATTGTATGATGGAAGAACCCTGCCCTTTGCCTTTTTCTTTAGGCGGCCAGGTAGAATGACCGATAGCGAGCGTAAAAGTACCGTGAGGGAAAGGAAAGGATGTGAACCCTAGAAAAGGGAATAGCCAACCTGAAATCCGATGCAAACAATCTGATATAGATCTAACTATATCTAATTACAACAATGTTTCCCCCCATCAAGAATGTCGCCCCCCCATTCGAATAGGAATAAACGGCTTAAGTGCCGTGCCCTTTACTATATATCTCTTTCATTCCGAACAGCAGGAACGGAGGTTCAAGACTATCACTCGTTTGTATGGGGTCCTGAAGCTCCCCGAATATAGGTTTGAAACCCGCCACTTATCGGAAGCTAATTCCACCAATCAATACACCCCTACCAAACCATCCAAGCTAACTGACCATCCAAGCTCTCATTCCAAGCAATCCTCCCTATCAAAGCAACCGAACCTGCCAAGCAAACCTCCCTATCTTATAGAAACAGATCATTCATTCGCTGCCTTGTATCAAGCAATAGAACCAGACCATGCCTTTTTTCCAGCCATAAATTAGGACATAATATGAGGAAACATATTCTAAGCTGCCTTTTCGTTCGCAAGGGGGGTGTAAGAGTCCTTGCCATATATTATATCTAAGCGAAGCCAGCGAGGCTAAGCCCCGGTAACACTTTAAGGGTTCTTGCGGCAAGCTTCATCCCTGAATGACTCCAATCCAATGAGGCATAAGGATCGCTATCGTAAAATATCCTGTAATTGCTGCACAAGACGACAGTTTCCTTCCTATCCTCGTTCGTAGGGAGGGGTCTTTCTCTCTCTTCGGCCTGGCGCCTCCGCTGTTGAGATGAGAGTTTGCGGCGCTGGATCCGGGTCGAGTGATCTCTGGAGTTCTGCGTATTTCCTTGGCTTCTTATCTCCTCGGGCCATACTTCAAAGGTATTTTTCTCTTAACCAACTAGATTCTTTATTGTATCTCTGGCAAGGTGGGAATATCATCGAGGGCAAGGTGGGAAGGCTAAAGAATTTCCTTATTCAATTGAGGCGTTAGATTTCCACTTCGTCACATAAGGCAAAGGATTGAGGCCTCCTCCCCACAAAAGTGCTTAAGAGGTAGGTCACGTTACATACATAAGGGGAAGCATTGAGGGAAGGAAGATGAAAGTCAATATTCCCTCAATCATAACTAGGATATTTTATTTCCTGAAGGTTCGTTAAACTGATAGGAAGTTATCAGAATCATAAGTAGGCAAGTGTCGGCACTACCGATTGTAAAACTGCTATATTTTGTTGGCAATCCCCTTCTTAAGAGCAAGCGAGTCACAAGCCCCTTCCGCTTATTTCGTGGTAAAGAGCAACAAGAAGGTGTACATTACCGTAGTATCTCAACTCAAAGGGATAATCTTCCCTTGAGATCGGATGGCATGCGTTCTCGGAGAGGAGGGAGGAGCACAAATTAGCAGGTACTACAATCCCCTGGTTCCATATTGGTTACATGACATGATTCTTCCGGTTTGTTTCGATTGGCCCCTAGTGCTGTGGGAGCCCACCCACCGATCAAGTTTCTCAATTATGCTCAGTCAATTCCACAAGCTACCTTATATACGATGCATCTCGGGTCATTTCCTCCGATCGATCCACGCATGATTTATAGCGATTACCCCTCTCCCTTATGGTCGAGCGACTACGTTCCTATTGAAATGAACTAAAATTGATCCATAAAAATGGATCAATAAGGAAGATGGCATTCCAAAAGTGTGGATAGACCAAGGAATAAGAGTGGTAAACCCAATAGTCGTACCTGGAATACTCGTTTAGTGAACAACTTGACCATGCGGAATGCTTTAGCACCGCTACCTCGTTCTGCGTCCTGAATCATACTTTTAGGAGAGAAATATGCAGCGTTCAACATATTAGCCCACAGAATCCTTGATAGGTCCAGCTATGACAGCAGCCAATGAGTCAGTCTTGTAGTAGCTATCTATAGCTGACATGCTTCCGGGGACATGCGGATAGGTTAAAGCTCCACTAGCACCTTCTCGTAATACAGGGCATTCTTTGATTGGAACTCCTTGGTTCGGTTCTTTCAGGACAGGAGCCCGATCGATGATAGAAAACATGCTTCGTTATCAACTATGCGGCCGAAGAGAAGAGTGAAGTTTATTCATTTTGAGAAATGACCACTGTCTGACGGGTATAATGCACCTGGCTGGCATGAGCTGTTTCCCCGATTTACTATGTCTTGTGAAGACATCCCCTCCTTGTTCCCATGTTCGAATGAGATCACCGAAACGATCGATTCTTAGTCTTTTTCTTGACGGAATGCTCCGATTTGTCTGCGTCTGATGGTGCGATATCACTCGTGACTTTGGGAATTATAGCTGCTGTTTCACTTGAACGGATTTATTCTCCGACGAGCAAGAGAAAGCAGTCTTATCTAACGTTCAAACGACTACCCCAATACAGGATTGCCCTTCGGGACCACTGAGATACTTGAAAGGGGATTGTCAGTCTTATACATTCCATAGCTATCTGAATATAACGAGCATGACGTACGATTTTATGTATATAAGACTGCTATCGCGATATATATATGGCAGCTGGTCTGGTCAGAAGCCATCTGCCAGTCGCGGTGATCTCTGGAACATGCTCATGGTTCGGTTTAGCCAGAGACAAGCCCTGAATGAGCAGCGATAGGAGAACCAACTCTTGCTCTACCCAACCTCTTCCCCTTGACTCCCATCAATGAGACACAAGAATATCCGGGTTCGATTCGCCCCGCCTACGAGGATTTTACTTATCATCGACATTCATCTGACTATGTATACTGGTCAGTCTTCGCTACGCTTATTCGACATGTCGGAAATAGCGTCGTCATAAGTCCCGTATAGGCTACTACTAATAAACCTCACATTCTCATCTTTGCGTCAGCTGTTACGTATGTAAGAGTGACCTGAACATTGGTCTACCAGACGGGGAAGCATGGAGAAGGGAAAGAAGGTCAAGTAAAGCGAGCTAAATAATTTGGTGCTCGATCTAGGTCTCTCTCAGGCTAATGCATGGAACCACTTAAGCTGAGCTCTTTCCAAACCAGTGCATTTACCATTCGTTCTGGGTTCTCTCTCAACCGATTTACGCACTTCCGGGCCAGTCGCTATTACGTATAGTCGAGTGGATCGTCAGAATTGGGTTCGCTCTAACAAACAGAAATAGTTGGGTCGAAGAGAAAGCAGCCAAATTCATGAGATGGCATTCGAGCTCTCTCTTGTCAGTATGATCTGCCTTGATATATTTCAGATTATTATATACGTAATTACACAATCGAAGAATTGAGAAAAGAAGAAATCAATATGGAGGACTCGATAAGCTTCGATGACATCTCTTATGGCAATAGAAGGCATTTGGTCTTAATAACTAGGCTTTTGTCTATTATTCACTTATATATGTAATTACGCTTTAGCATCGGGTCTCATAATCGATCGTACCATAAAGGAGATAATATAGTCTCTAATCTAGAGTGAGTTCCTCAATCTTAAGAGTAAATGAATGCCGGGAGTACTCGCTTTAAGGTCAACACTCTTAGTAAGTTATCATTGCAGATAGCAGCCGGTAGTTGAGTTGATGCAGTCGATCCAAGAATCGATCCCAGGTTTCAGTGCCTGTCATAGCCCATAGGCAACCTTCTCGAACTCTACCCTATACGGAGGAGGAAACGGATACATATACCTTTACCCACCTTTATCTATACCTTTACCTATACCTCCTCAACTAGAAGGAAACACAGCCCCCTATACCTCAAACTAGACCTCGACCCTCGAACTAGACCACCCTAGAACTAGAATCTCCAACGATGCGGAGCCTTGGGAATTTTATTACCTAGGCTAGATTTAGGGAATATATAACCAAGCTTATATATGATAATGAACCTTCGTGTTCATTTAATCGGGTTAGAACTGACTTATAGCGCTTATCTCTAGACCCACTTGATTCTACCTCCTCGACACCTACTGATCGAACCAATAAGAACGCGGCTTAACGCTCAGATCGACAAGAAGAGCAACGATTGATTGATTGATAAGGAAATGGATAATCGCATATATAATGCAAGTGACGTATACCTTAAGGGGCCTTATTCAAGTTGATCCACTACTTATAGCTACCATCCGGAGCACCGCCCACCAGGTTGGGAGCAGGCACTAAGTTTTGGTAGAACAGATCTTTCAAAAACGCCTCATTCGCCATTTACATATAATAGAATTTCCTTTTTTAGGGGCCCTTGGCAGACTCATCAGATCGATTAAATGGATTTTCTCTTTATTGGAATATACCCTTTCAAATAATTTTCCTATGATTATTGCCAGGTGTTGATTCACTCAATGTCAGGTATCGATACTGCTACTTTATCCCAATAGTCAATGCCGCTTTTCAATGCACTCGATCCAGGTTGTGATTCCCAATAGTAAATGTTGCTACTCAATGCCTGCTACTCTATACAGGTGTTTCTTCATCGATCCCAAGAGGAGATCCAAGAGGAGATCCAGTACTCTATGCTTTCGATCCTAGAGTTTATGCACTTTATGCTGCTACTAATTTGCTACTCAACGGCTGGTCCTCAATGCCAGTACTTAATTATGCTCGTACTCCATGGCTTGTACTCGATACAGGTGGAAATAACGGAAATGAATGCTTGAACGTTAGAGCATGGAACTTACTGCTTAAGACTAAGTAGAATGGATGTCAAAAAGAGGTAGCTCCCAAAGTGGCATTATCAGAAACATGCATTTGGAATGCAAAATAAAACATCAAATGGAGACACTACCTAAGAGAGAGTTTGACTAGCTACTGTCGCATATCTACGTGATACTCGCATATCTAGCTAGTAGTACTTACTGTATGGACTTAACATTAAATACATTTCCGTCGTCATATAGCTTGCTTTGGAAACTACTGGATCCCCGGCTGCTCGAATCCACTGCCCTAGGCTTACTCCGCCGCTAATACAACAATGGGAAATAGAAGAGGTAGGTGTTATTGGTTGAACAATATGACAACTTACTTCTTCCAATTCAATGTTCTTGCGCAATTAAACACTTCTGCCAATAATAAGCCAGGAGGTTGTGCCAGCTGGTAAGCCAAGCCAATAGGTGGTTGTCATTAGTCTCCATTCTTTGAAAAAAGGAAAGAAATAAAAAGGTAACACTACTACTTACAACAGGGAGTGTCAGCTCCTATCCCCTAAATAGACACAAAGGTCAAGAATAAGCCATGCCCTTTTAGATTAGATCGTTTACCCTGATGATTGCAAGGTGTTGAGTCACCCATTCATTAATGAAATTAGAACGGCAAGAGATTGAACTACTACTACTTTTGCACTACTACAAGAGATCAAGGCAAGTTGAAAGCTCATTTCTCTACACCGAACTAAGGTAAGTACACCTTGAGAACTAAGTAAGGCTAAGAAGACTGGGGCTCTCCTCTCTTTCTTACCCTACCCATTGCCATGGACTACTACACAGCAGCTTAAGGAGGAATTGACCAGGGCTAGCCAAGAAGAAGTATAAAATCCCACCCCCAAGTTTCAACAAATGGGGATACTTATTGAGAAATAGCCAGTTAACATTGCTGATAGTCCCTCCTCGGCATAGTCCCTAGTCTATGATCGCATATCTACGTTAAACTTGTCCTTGCCCATTAATCTCCCCCATAATGGAACTACTTCTAACTACTAGAGATAAAGGCACGTTTCAAGCTCATTTATATACCCTACCCTCATTTATATACCCTACCTTAGATTCTGCTGATGCTGCTAGCCATATCGGAGAGGCCAGAGGGAACCGGAGTAGTCCCCAGTATGAGGTGCACCAACCTTACAACTTCTCCAGGTTAGGCTATGTTGTTTAAGCAAGCACCTGGCAGAGACAGCAGGACCTACCCTTACTTAATCTCTCTTTTTAAAAGAATGGAGACAAAAAAGTACCTCTATAGCTGCTTCTTCGCTTACGCTCAGGAGACTTCTTCACTTTAAAGAACTTAGGGCAAGTTATTAAGACTAAGGCTTGTCTATTTAGTTAGGCTAATTGACATGGAATAATGTGCGATGGACTAGGCCTTAACTAGAGTTTCACTCTCTACTGTCCAGAGGACACAGGCACAAGAGCTTCTTCTTCGCTGTAGCTCAGGGGACATACATACACCAGTGGTATGGACTTTACCTTACCTTCTAGCTTTTTCGCTGGGAGCTCAGGGATAAAAAGAAAAGGAAGGGGACGAATTTAATGAAAAGAATGGAGACTTTACATATGATACCAGCATATCTAGGTCAGGTTAGCTAGGTCTGGTGTTAGCTTGCCTAGCTGGGTTTACACATTGGGGTTCCACTCACTTTGAGGACTCTTTGAAGTGGAGGTGGTAGTCATTGAGCTGCAACGAAGAGCACATGGAGCTACTCATTGTGTACGTGAACATTGCAATACCCCTCCCAGTTTCACTTTGTTTGGTTTAGTTGGTTGTGAGGATGGGACATGAAAAAACAAAACCCCTTCTAATTGACGGGTCCGAGGAAACATTATTCATCGGGGAATGAAATTGAATTTGATTCTTTTCCTGAACTAGGTCATTTCATGAGCTTTCCCTAGGGGTTGGTTGGAGAGCCTACTACCGCAAGATCCCCCATGAGGATGGAGATGAGGATGGAGCGATACCGCTCGAGATAGACACCCCGGAGCCGGAAGAAAGGAAAGAAGCTGCCGCAGAGACGAGACACCAGACTTTGTGTGTTAGATCCCGCTGGCCGAGAACAGATGCCACCAATACAGCTTGCTCTTGCTGAGGTTCCATAACCATGGCACCATGAGGTTTCACTACCGAGAGGGGTTGGCACTACTATCAGAGGACGTTGTTATGGATTCAACAGCGCTAGCCGGTCAACCATATGAAGATGGAGCGATACTACTAGGAGACGAGGTTCCACAACCGCATAGGGCAGCACTATGAGAGGTAGGTCCGGTTAGGCCCTTAGTGATTGAGGCATTACGGCTCTCGAACTTCAGGCCTGGATATTTAGGCCTGACACACTATATCTAGATAGAGGCCCGGACATAAATAAAGGGAGGCCTGCACATAGACCTGGACATAGAAAGACCTGGAACATGAAGAATTCTTTGCTGGGGCTGGGAAACCTAACCTGCAGACCTCATAGCAGCAAGTCTTATGCCGATACTCGTGCATATATACGTTTTCTCTCTGCCATGTAGTTGGTTACTTAACGAGCATATATGAATTAGGCTATGTTTTCACCATACAATAGAGAAAGCCCCCAATAGGTTATTAGCCCCCGTTTCCATTATGGACTTAATTAAGGCAGTCAGTCTAGGCTTTACTCCCTTACTCCATGGAACTCACTCTATAGACTACAGCAAGTGTCCGTAAGGCTAGTACTAAGGCTAAGACTAAAGCAAGTGTCTCTTAAGGCTAGTACCGTAAGGAGACCTTACCTTAAGGCTATAGTACCTTATGGAACTTACCCTAAGGCAAAGACCTTACCGCTCTATAGTCCTCTTTCTTTCTAATAAGGAATGGAGAAGGAAGGAGAACGCAAACACGTGGGAAAACCATCAGATTTACATTTTCGCTACGAAACTCTCTTTTGAGGATGATATGATATTAGTTACCACTGACGGTTGAAAGTGAGGTTTTGATTTAGGAATAATCGCATTTCACGGCGTCTCACACGGATAGGCAATATGCCCTGCGATTGCTACAATTGCTGCAATTTATGGGAATTGGCTGGTGAGCATCTCTCGCTTGCGCGTGTGGGGTGGGTTGATCGAGCTTGCAAAGGTGCCGGGAATGCTTAGTTTTGAGGTTTGAGCTACCGCCTTTCCACTTCCCTTCTTACTTGCCTTTACTCGTGTGCCCCTGGAGACCTGCCTTCTTCGATCGGAGACCTACCTGATCGAGACCTCGATTGAGACCTGCCCAGATCTCCATTACCCGGATCTCTCGACCTGACATATTTGATCTTTATACCTCACGACAATGAACTTGTTGCCACGGGTCTGCTTGCTTGAAGGAGGTTGGCCGGCTGGCTGGCTTGACAAAACCGTGATGCGAGAACGTGGAGGTAGTGACTAGACATTAGGCTTGATGAATCGACTATATGTGCCCGGGACGGGGTGAGATAATGAAGGAGGAGCCAACCGATACACCCGATCTAGGATATATTTACCATCCTACCAAGAGCTACATGAGTCATCCTACCAAAATGCTGATACCACATCGCATTATATACGTTGCTACACCCAGAGCTTCCATTTAGCTTCTATTTCCTTTTTTGGATTGATAGATGTTACTCAACCGAATCTCTTATAGTTGCATTTGGTAAATTGATTCTAGTTGCTTCTTTGTCTTGATTGCTAGATTGATAACACAAATCATCACACCCAAGTACCCCCCATCGTGAAACAGTGAAACCGCCTGGACGGGACTGAGCGGCCAGATTTGATTAGGAGGTCCCAAACAGAAAAAGTAGACACGAACCCATTGCCAGAACGGGGGGGGATATTTGGCGAGGCGGGACGGGACGGAACGGGACAGGGCGAACGGAATGATTGATTTCTCTTTTGCCTCAGGTTTTGGCGCAGGCACAATGTTTGGTTGGTGCTGAATACGGAAAACCCTCGCAATTGAGGTTTCTATTTAGCAACACCTCTTTTTTGGGGGGTCCAAGGCATCATTATTCTAAGGGGAATATATGTGATGTTTTTGTTTAGGAATATTGCCATTTCATTATGTTTATCTATAATAGCCGGGATGTCCGGCTGGCTTGCTTTGAGGCTTTACGAACAGGGAGGGAGGAATAGGGATGGATGGCGAGATGTGTGGGGGGTAGGTGGCCCACCGACGAGGAGGGAAAAATCCATGTTGCATGTTGCGGGGGTTGAAACGAATAGAGAACGGAATGGCCGGAGGGAGCGGCCAGATGCGGGGAGGTCGAAGGGAGAGACAAATTGACAAATGCGGAATCTTTTA